>Ga0316209_1000865_pt1 | contig 40673 bp, 45 predicted proteins | sample 6monopyrite_MG_FD_204945 | JGI IMG/M metagenome (GOLD analysis project Ga0316209, IMG submission 204945) | Microbial mat bacterial communities from mineral coupon in-situ incubated in ocean water Damariscotta River, Maine, United States -... | ecosystem: Environmental > Aquatic > Marine >...
CCAAGTGATTCGTTTGTAATATATCAGGGTCATCATGGAGATAAAGCTGCTTATAGAGCAGATATAATATTACCTGGTGTAGCTTATACTGAGAAAAATGGTTTATATGTAAACCTTGAGGGGCGTCCACAGAGTACAAAGCTTGCACTGAACCCTCCTGGAGAAGCTAGAGAAGACTGGAAGATATTACGTGCTCTATCAGAAGTACTTGATATAAAACTTCCATATAATTCATCTAAAGAAATTCTAGGTCGTCTACATGATATAGCACCTCACTTAAGGAATCTTGGTAAAATTAATAAAAATACTATTTCAACTGAAGTTTTACTGAAAGATTTAAAGTCTGTAAAGCCAACTGATATAAAACTATATAACACTCCGTTCTCTTCATATATACAAGATTATTATCAAACAAATTCTATAAGTAGATCTTCTCAAATAATGGCTCAATGTAGCCTACATAAAAAGAATACTTCATATACATATCCTAACGTATACTAAAGTCTCTTTTTACATCATATAAAAGGTTATTAAATAAAATGTTAGAAAGTTTAAATTATATATTATTGACATTACTTAAAATACTTGCTGTAGTAGTACCTTTACTATTATGTGTTGCGTTCTTAACCGTTATAGAAAGAAAAGTTATGAGTGCTATGCAAAGAAGAGTAGGACCTAATATAGTAGGTCCTTTTGGTTTACTACAAGCTTTTGCAGATGCTTTAAAAAATATTGTTAAAGAAACTATTATTCCAAGTAGAGCAAATACAATTATTTTCATTGTAGCACCTATATTAACACTTACACTAAGTTTAATAGGTTGGGCAGTAATACCTTTTGATAAAGGAGTTGTATTAACAGACTTAAATGTAGGTATGTTATATATATTTGCAGTCTCTTCTTTAGGTGTTTATGGAATTATAATGGCAGGTTGGTCAAGTAACTCTAAATATGCTTTCTTAGGGGCATTAAGATCTGCAGCACAAATGATATCATATGAGGTATCTATTGGGTTGATTATAATTAATGTATTACTTTGTGTAGGGTCTCTAAATATTACAAAAATTGTAATGGCACAAGAGAATGTTTGGTTTATATCTCCTTTATTTCCGCTATTTATAATGTTCTTTATATCTTGCTTAGCAGAAACGAATAGACATCCTTTTGACTTACCTGAAGCAGAATCTGAATTAGTGTCAGGTTATAACGTAGAATATTCTGCGATGGGATTCACTTTATTCTTTATAGGTGAGTATGGTAATATAATTTTAATGAGTACATTAAATGTGTTATTATTTATGGGTGGATGGCTACCTCCTTTAAATATACCAATATTTTACTATTTACCGGGTGTTTTCTGGTTTGGATTAAAGTTATTATTTATATTATTCTTGTTCGTATGGGTGCGTGCCGCGCTGCCGAGATATAGATATGACCAATTAATGAGACTTGGTTGGAAAATATTCTTACCTCTATCGTTAGGATGGGTAGTATTTACAGCAGGTATATTAATTGCATTTGATTGGCTGCCAAGGGACTTAGTTTTTATTATTTAGGTGTGTAGTACTTATATAGGTACTACACACCTATATTTTTTTATATCTTTATAATTAAAAAGATATTAATATAGTAAAAATTTAATTAAGAGAAGTGAAGACATGTTTTGATAAAACAGAAAGAAAATAAAAAAAAAAAGTCTTTTGCTTTACTACTATTTGCTTTAATAATAAGTATGATAGGCTTTTCTTATGCTTCTGTGCCCTTATATAGACTATTTTGTCAAGTAACAGGTTATGGGGGTACTACTCAAACTGTAACAAAGTTACACCAAAAAGTGGATTCAGATAAGAATGAAAAAGTAGAGAGAGTATTTACTATTCATTTTAATGCCGATGTAAGTGATAGTATACCATGGAAATTCCAGCCAGCTCAGCAAGAAATAAAAGTAAAAGCTTCAGAAACTGCATTAGCGTTTTACAAAGCGTATAACCCCACAGATAAAGCTATTGTAGGGATATCAACATATAATGTTACTCCCCAGAAAGCGGGTATTTATTTTAACAAGATTCAATGTTTTTGCTTTGAAGAGCAAAGACTTAAACCTAAAGAATCAATTGAAATGCCTGTTTTTTTCTTTTTAGATCCTGATATTTTAGAAGATCCTAAGATGGATGAAGTAAACGTAATTACTTTGTCATATACTTTTTTTCCAGTAAACCATAATTAATTTTTTTACTAAAAATAAATAAAAAACATAAAAAGGAATTTATAACAAAATGGCTAAAGAAAAATTTGAACGTTCAAAAAACCACTGTAATGTGGGAACATTAGGTCATGTAGATCACGGAAAAACAACTCTTACAGCTGCCATAACAAAAGTACTTTCTGAAAAAGGAAATGCAAGCTTTACAGATTATGAGCAAATTGATAAAACACCTGAAGAAAAAGCAAGAGGTATTACAATTACTGCTGCACATGTAGAATATGAAACAGATAAGAGACACTATGCACACATAGACTGTCCTGGTCACCAACATTATATTAAAAATATGATTACAGGTGCTGCACAAATGGATGGTGCTATACTAGTAGTTTCTGCTGTAGAAGGTCCTCAAGAGCAAACTAGAGAACATATACTATTAGCAAGAGAAGTTGGAGTACCTTCAATGGTAGTATTTATTAACAAAGTAGATCAAGTAAAAGATGAAGAACTTTTAGAACTTGTTGAACTTGAAGTAAGAGAGTTACTAAATCACTATAAGTATCCAGGAGATGAAATACCAATAATCTTTGGTTCTGCAAAAATGGCATTAGATGGAAAAGAAGATGAAATAGGTAAAGAAGCTATTTTAAAATTAATGGATTCAGTAGATAGCTATATAGAACAACCTAAACGTGCACTAGATTTACCATTCTTATTACCAATTGAAGATGTACTTTCAATCTCTGGAAGAGGTACTGTTATAACAGGACGTATTGAAAGAGGATCTTTAGATGTAGGAGAAGAAGTTGAAATTGTTGGTATACAAAAAACAATTAAGACTACTTGTACAGGTATAGAAATGTTCCATAAAACTTTATCTCATGGAGAAGCAGGTGATAACGTAGGAGCATTAGTTAGAGGTACAAAAAGAGATGAAGTAGTAAGAGGGCAAGTTGCTTGTAAGCCAGGTACAATAAAAGCTCATACTAAGTTTGAAGCGAATGTTTATGTTCTAGGTACAGATGAAGGAGGTAGAAAAACACCTTTCTTCAGTAACTATAAGCCTCAATTCTTCTTAAGAACAGCAGATATTACAGGTACTGTTACACTTCCAGAAGATGTATCTATGGTAATGCCTGGAGATAATGTTCTTTTAAATGTTGAACTAATTTGTCCTGTTGCAATTGAAGAAGGACTAAGATTCGCAATACGTGAAGGTAGAATTACTGTTGGAGCAGGAGTTGTATCTAAAATAATTGAATAAGAAAATTAATTTTTAAAATATAAGACTAGGGGAGCTTCCCCTAGTCTTAGGTGATAATTCAAAATGTAATAATAAATTACAAATTAAGATTTATAAACATAGAAAGTTTATATAACATAAAAACAGGTGATATTTACATGAAATCAGTAGGATGTAAAATAAATATAAAATCTTTTGATTCTAGTGTGTTAGAATATACTGTAGAGAAAATTAAAAGAATGGCATCTTTATCTGGTATTGTGACTCTTACAGGCCCTATACGATTACCTAAAAACGTTAAGAAATGGACTGTATTAAGAGCCCCTCATATTGATAAAAAGTCAAGAGAACAGTTTGAAATGATTACATACCGACGAATGTTAATCATTAAAGATACAAATCCTGTATTGATTAAGGTTTTCTTACAATACATAAAAAAAAATATTCCTATCGGAGTGGGTATAGTTTTTAAAGAGTATTCATATGAATCTTTAGATACAATCGTGAATAAATAATTAATTAGGAGTTAATATTATGAAGAGGTCTTATTTACTTAATAATATTTTTATTTCTAAAGTTTCAACAAGAAATAAAAATAATTCAAACCAATTAGTATTTAAAGTGGCGTCTTGTATGACAAAACATGAAATAAAACATATACTAGAGAACCTATATAGTTTTAAAGTAAAATCAATAAATACTATGTTAATGGAAGGGAAAAAAAAACGTTCTAAACACTATTTTTATAAAACACCTAAGTTTAAAAAAGCTATTATTACTTTACATAGCAGTAATTTAGATGCAAACATCTAATTTTTAAAAGAAGTAACTTTTTGAATAAAAAATTAGTTAAAGTTTTTCTTTAAATCAAATAATAAATGAAGAATATTATTCATTGAATAATAAATAAATGGTTATAATAATTATGCTTCTTAAAACATTTCGTCCTATTACTCCTTCACTAAGACATAGAACTATTGTAGACAGATCTTTACTTTGGAGTGGGAAACCATTTAAAAAATTAGTTAAAGGACTTAAGAAATCAGGTGGGCGTAACAACCAAGGACGTATTACAGTACACCATCGAGGAGGTGGACATAAAAGACGTTATCGTGTAATTGATTTTAAGCGTTCTTTATTTGAACTAGAAGGAGTAGTTAAGCGTTTAGAGTATGATCCAAATAGATCTGCCTGGATAGCCTTAATTTCTTATAAAAATGGATTAATATCCTATATATTAGCCCCTGAAAACCTAAATGTGGGGGATACAGTAATGTCATCAAACGGTAAAAACTTAAATTTTAAAGTAGGTAATGCTTTTCCAATTAAGTATATACCTATAGGTACTTTAATTCACAATATAGAGTTAAAGCCAGGAAAAGGTGGTCAGATTGCAAGATCTGCAGGTACATATGCACAGCTGATACAAAAAAGTGAAAGTGGTTATGCTATGATCAGACTATCATCTGGAGAATTAAGAATGATACCAATGGAATGTATGGTAACAGTAGGTATAGTATCTAATGTAGACCATAAGAATATCAATGAAGGTAAAGCAGGACATTCTAGATGGAAAAATAGAAGACCTACTGTACGTGGTGTAGCTATGAACCCAGTAGACCACCCTCATGGAGGAGGTGAAGGTCGTACATCTGGTGGTAGATCATCTGTAACTCCTTGGGGAAAACCAACTAAAGGTATGCCTACAAGATCTAAAAAGAAAAAAAATCCATTTATTTTAGATATTTAGTATCTATTAATGTTATTTAAAAAAAACAAAAATACTACTTTTGTATTTAGAATATCCTTTTATGGCTTAAAAAAAGTATTTTAAATGAGTAGATCAATATGGAAAGGTCCATTTGTAGATAATTCCCTTATAAAATATTTTCAAAAAAATATAAATAATGAAAATAATCAAGGAAAACGTTTAAAAATATGGACTAGACGATCACTAATTATTCCTGAGTTTGTAGGACACCATTTTGATGTCTATAATGGGCATAAAACAATAAGATTATTTGTTACAGAAGAAATGATTGGACATAAGTTTGGGGAGTTTTCATCTACTAGAAAAAAATGTGAACATAAAAAGAAAAAATAATAAGTTCATTTTCAATTATAATTAAATAGCTTACTCATTTTATAAATGAGTGAGACAGTATTTACAAAACAAGAAAAATATATAAGAATATAAAGAAGACTTCTTTATGGGACAAAAAGTAAATTCGATATCTCTACGACTTGGAGTTAACAAAACATGGTATTCAAAATGGTTTGATGAAAACCACTATATGGATCTAATACATGAAGACCTTCAAATTAGAAAATATTTATACAGTATATTTAAACGAATGGATCTATTAGTTGGAAAATGTTATATTAAAAGATCAATAGGGAATATATTCATTCATATATCGATATTTAATCCTCAAAAAAAAAATTCTGTTTTAATTAAAACAGAGTTAATCGAAAAATTGTTTAGTCAATGGACAAAAAATCAAGTCCATGTGTCAATTACAAAAGAATCTGATTATACAGAAAATGCTTCTTTACTTGCAGAATTTGTTGCAAGACAATTAGAAAAGCGAGTTTCCTCACGAGAAGTTTTAAAAAGAGCAATACAACAAGCAAAGCTAAATCCTAAAATTAAAGGAATAAGATTAAATTGTTCTGGTAGACTTGATGGTGCCGAAATTGCTAGAATGGAATGGGTAAAAGAAGGTCAAGTATCACTTCATACTTTAAAAGAAAATATTGATTATGGAGTAAGTACTGCTCATACAATTTATGGTGTATGTGGTGTAAAAGTTTGGATTTGTTATCAATAAGAGAAATTAAAATTAAAATTTATTTAAGAATTAAATAAGTTGATTGTATCTTTAAAGTTAAAAAAAAAGATAAAAATAAATGTTAAGTCCTAAAAGAACTAAGTACAGAAAAGCACGAAAAGGTCGTGTAAGAGGGTACTCTAGTAAATGTAAAGAAGTACATTTTGGAAAATATGGCTTACAATCTTTAAAGTCTGGACGTATTACTGCACAGCAAATTGAAGCTACTCGTCGTGCAATTAACCGAAAGATTAAAAGAATGGGACAATTATGGATACGTGTTTTCCCAGATATACCAGTAACTTCTAAGCCTACAGAAGTTAGAATGGGTAAGGGAAAAGGATCTTTTGACCACTGGATGTGTAGAGTAAGGTCTGGTAGAATATTATTTGAACTAGATGGTGTTTCACTTGATTTAGCTAAAGAAGCTTTTCGATGTGGTGCTGGGAAGCTACCGATACCAACTAAATTTGTACAAGCAACATCTAATTTGAAAGCAGAAGAATTGAAATAAATTTAGATTAAATTAAGTCTACTTAAAAGAATATAATAGAAGATTGATTTATGATACAGTCGCACACAAACCTTAGAGTTATTGATAATTCTGGAGCAAGATCTGTACAATGTATTAAAGTCTTAGGAGGGTCAAGACGTAAAGTTGCCTCTGTAGGAGATATTATTGTAGTAGCTGTGAAAGAAAGTATACCAAAAGGTAAAGTTAAAAAAGGTGAGGTTAGAAGAGCTGTTATAGTAAGAACTAAAAAAGAGATTTCTAGAAAAGATGGTAGCTATCTTCGTTTTGACGAAAATGCTGTAGTTTTAGTAAACCCTCAAAATGTTCCAATTAGCACTCGTATCTTTGGACCTGTAAGTCGTGAATTAAGAAGTAAGCGGTTTATGAAAATAATTTCATTAGCTCCTAGTGTTATTTAGAATAAAGAAGTAATTTTTAAAATATATAGTGTATATTACAATTTATAATAATATACATATGAAGATATGTATGAGTAATTAAATTAAAAAAATAAAAAATACTATTTAGGAAATAAATATGACTATTACTCGTTTACAGAAACATTATGAAAATATTACTAGACCTGACTTAGTAACTAGTTTTATGTATAAAAACCCAATGGAAATACCTAAGTTAGAAAAAATATCTATTCATATGATGTTAAAGCAAGCAATACATGATAAAAAACATATTGAAACAGCTTTATTTGCTCTAGAATTAATTACAGGACAAAAAGCTACTTATGTTTATGCTAAAAAATCTATCTCATCATTTCAATTAAGAAAAGGTATGATTATTGGTTGTAGAGTCACTTTACGAAAAGATAGAATGTACTCTTTTTTAGATAATCTAATTACTACAGTATTACCTCGTTTAAGAGATTTCCATGGATTATCTCCAAAAAGCTTTGATGGTGCAGGTAACTACTCTTTTGGACTTAAAGACTGCTTAGTTTTTCCAGAGATTGAAGCACACTATGATCTTTTTGATCAAACATATGGAATGGACATACATATTGTTACATCAGCAAAAACAAATAGAGAAGCGCGTATTTTATTAAGTAGCTTACAGTTTCCATTTCAATAGATTATTATAGATAAATTAAGGGTTAAAAATTAAAATGATAAGTTGGATAGAAAGAGATAAAAAACGTCGTCAATTAGTAGCAAAGTATGAATTAAAAAGACTACAGCTAAAGACAATAATTCATACTCAATCCTTACCAAAAGATGTACGATGGAATGCCAGTTTAAAATTAGCAAAACTACCTAGAAATAGTTCTAAAATACGAATACGTAATCGTTGTGTTATTACGGGACGATCAAGAGGTGTATATAGATTCTTTAAAATGTCTCGTATTTTATTACGTCAATATGCTTCCAGTGGACTTTTACCTGGAGTTAAGAAATCAAGTTGGTAAAAAAAGGGATATATAAAATTGATGGACCCATTAAGTAATTTAATTACATGTATAAGAAACGGCCAACGAGCACATAAACTAAGTATTAATTATAAAACATCTAAACTATGCAATAAAGTATTAGATGTTTTATTTAGAGAAGGTTATATTTTAGGTTATAAAGTTATTAATAATACTTCAGAAAAACCTATAGAAAGTCAAAAAGAAATTATAATATATCTTAAGTATTATAATTTTGAACCCGTTATTCACGAAATCAAACGAATTTCTACTCCTGGATGTCGTATCTATACACCAATAAAAAGCCTGCCTAGGTCATGGAACGGATTAGGTATATATATATTATCTACTTCAAAAGGTATCTTATCTGATACCGAAGCTAGAAACATTAATGTTGGGGGTGAAATTATTTGTAAAGTGTTTTAGTTTTCTATAAAAGTATAGATTTATATTTCAGAATTTGAATAGAAGAATATATAATTATGTCTCATATTGGAAAAAAACCCATTCAAATACCTTTGGATATAAATATATCCTACAATAAGTTTTCAATCAAAATTGCAGGTCCACTAGGTTCTTTATATCTAGAACTTCCAAATAAAATAGAGTGTGACTTCGTAACTTCTCCTTCCCCTCAGCTATATGTACAAGTTAAAGAAAGTAGTAATTCTAAACAAAGTAAGAAAGATATTTCTTTATGGGGTACTTATAGATCTCTAATTAATAACATGGTTATTGGAGTCTCAAGAGGCTTCTCTAAAAAGCTAGAATTAGTTGGTGTTGGGTATAGAGCCTCATTAGAAAAAGATAACATATTAAATTTAAAGCTAGGATATAGTCACCCAGTTGAATATAGTATACCAAGCGATGTTAAAGTACAATGTCTAAAACCTACTTTAATTTTAATAACTGGTATAGACCACCAAAGAGTAAACCAAGTTGCATCTGAAATACGTAGATTTAGAAGTCCAGAACCGTATAAAGGAAAAGGTATACGATACGGGGAAGAGGTAATTTCTTTAAAAGAAGGTAAGAAAAAATAATGAATTTTACAGAATCTAAGTCAAAGCCTTTTCAATTAATGATTTTTAAGTCAAATCAACATATATATGCTCAAATTATGGATCCTAATACTATAGATGGGCATATATTAGTATCAGCTTCTACAATAGAAAAATCTTATAAATCAAATTTTGCACACTTAGACCAAACTGCAAATGCAAAAAAAATAGGCTCTTTGATTGCAAAGCGTGCCTTAGAATTAGGTATCACTAGGGTTGTTTTAAACCTTAAGAAAAAAAAATCTATTAAAGATAATAGAAAAGCATATAGATTCCAAGGGAAAGTAAAAGCACTTGTTTTAGAAATGGTAAATTCTGGTCTTTCTATCAAAAAGAATTAAGCCATTTAGTACAAATGTATTTTTCCAAATCTTAAAGCTACAGTAAGATATTATGTTAGGAGTTATATTATAAAATATAAAATATAAAAGATTCAAGAATGTCTCATCTTATAGGGTTAGAAATATTTATTAATACTTGGAAAGCTTTTTTTTATTCTTATAGTATAAAACTACCTAAAGTTTTTTGGTACAAGGTTATATTTACTTTAATCTTTATTATGATTTATAGAATAGGTACATATATACCAATACCTGGAATAGATGCGAAGTCTCTTTCTTTATTTCTTACATTAGAAGAAAATAATTATGGTCTATTTAATCATATAAACTTTCTAATGGGAGGATCAATAGGTAGAATTAGCATCTTTTCTTTAAATTTAGTACCTTATTTGTCTGCAAATTTACTATTTAATTTGCTTTTATCATCAAATAAGACTTTTAAAGAAAAAGTTAGAAGTAAGGAAGCTTCTTTTTTTATTCAAGCGATCACTGTTCTTATAGCAATTATACAAAGTTACGGTATTTTAGTTTACTTAGGTAGATTAAATAATAATCTTTATGAGAAAGTAGGAGTACAACTTCTAAGCACACAAGCAATGGCAATGGAGTTATACTTTTCTATAACTACAGTACTTATACTTGTAGTAGCTAGCTTAATTTTACAATGGGTTGCACAAAAAATAACAAGTTATGGTGTTGGAAATGGTATATCAATTATATTAATTTCTGGAATAATAGCAGAAATTTCTAAATCTATTTGGGACTTATCTTTAATGTCAAAAATTGTAATATGCTTTACTTTTTTAATTATTTCTTATTTTATACTAATAATAGAGCAAACTTCAATAACAATACCCATATCTTTACTTCAGTCTTTCTCACTCTGGTATGAAAAACAAGGACCTATTCCTTATAGTGTTACAATACCTATTAATATCTTTGGGCTAACGCCTCTGATCCTTTATCAGGTATTATATAGTCTTTTTATTAGCTTTAATAAGGAGTTTGTATTCCTTAACAACTTAGAAATAACTGACTACTTTTTTATACAAGCTATTTTATTAATGAGCAGCTGCTTAATTGTTCGAAGTATTCTAATAAATAACTTGTCTAAAAAAGAAATATTGCTTTCTGTAAGAAAACAACTATTAACTTTTCATGGGTTTCGCCTAGGAACAGAAATTTCTAACTATATGAATATAATATTCAATTCATTAATTGGAATAAATTTCTTATATTTTCTATATATATCTTTAATGCCAGAGATCATTTTTAATTTCATTTCAAGTTTTTATAGCTTAGATGAATACCATTTAAATGGTATTACTATATTTCTAATAGTTAAGATAGTCATTTCTATTATAAAACAAATAAAAAATACACTGTTATTTGATATTTCAAAGCAAATAGGAAGAAAAGAAGCAATGAATGCTTTCTTTTTTAAAAAATAAAAGATAAATTACTTTTGCTATATCTTTATGGAGCAAACATACCAGCTCATAAAAAACTAAGGTATGCCTTAACTTCAATCTATGGGATTGGGTATAAAACAGCATCACGTATTTGTGACGAATTAGGATTTGGAGAAGAAGTATATGTGCAAGACCTAACAGAAGTACATATATCAAAAATATGCCAATTTATTGAACAAAATTACTTAATTGAGGGGGACTTACGAAAGGAAACACACCTAAATGTAAGTAGGTTTATTAATATTAGTTGTTATCGAGGTTTAAGACATTCTTTAGCATTGCCAATTAGAGGTCAAAGAACCCATAGTAATGCTTCTACACAAAAGCGTTTAGGAAATCGTTTTAAAAAATAATTTTATCTAGATAAAATACTAAGGCTTATTAAAAATGGAAAAAAAAATCCTTAAAAAGAAGAAACATACAGTAGGTTGTGCATATATTCATTCTACTCATAATAATACTTTAATAACAATTACAAATATTTCTGGAGACACGCTTACTTGGTCTTCTTCAGGGTCTGTAGGGTTTAAAAAATCTAAGCGATCTACTTCATACGCTGCTCAAGCAGCTGCAGAATCAGCAGCAAAAAAAGCTATTGAAATTGGGCTAGAGTCTGTAAAGATTTTTATAAAAGGACTTGGTGAAGGTAGAGAATCTGCTATTAGAGGTATTCAGTCTGCAGGGTTAAACGTTAGTTTAATCACTGATACTACATCAATACCTCATAATGGGTGCCGATTACCAAAAAGACGTAGAATTTAATATAGAGTAGATTTTATCTACTCTTTTTATATTTTAAAACCTTTTATATTCTACTGTACTATAAAAAATACAGTTGTTTAATAAAAAAATAAAGAAATAAGTGATGACTCTTATAGAACAACCTCAATTTAATACAACAATAAAAATTGTTCATAGTGATTCTAGAAATGGAGAATTTCTCATTACTCCATTAGAAAAAAATATAGGGTCTACTTTAGGAAATACTATTAGAAGACTTTTATTAGGAGTAATTCCTGGATTCGCCATAACCTCTGTCTATATTAAAAATATAGAGCATGAGTTTTCACCTTTTCCAGGTATGAAAGAAGATGTAATTGACTTTTTATCATCACTACAGTCACTGTTAATTTCTATGGATCATTACGGTCCTAGTACAATATCTATTCGAAAAAAAGGCCCTGGGATTATTACAGGACATGATATTATATGTCCAAAAGGAGTAAAAATTATTAATCCAAGTCAATACTTATGTACTATTAATGAATTAAGTGATCTTCATGTAGACTTAGTAATTGAGTCAGGGATAGGATATCTACCTGCAACCTATGAATTAAATTCAAACTCAAAAACAAATGAAATTAAGTTAGATGCTATATTCTCCCCTATAACACATGTATGTTATAGACTAAAGCATTTTACTTTTTATGAGGAATTACTATTTCATGTACAAACAGACGGAACAGTTTCTCCACAAAAAGCATTTGAATATTCTATGTTATTTTTACTAAATAAATTTAATTTTATAGAGAATAGAGTAAGAAATAATGAAAATGTAAATTAAAATATTATTTATTACTCTATTTATTATTAATATGTAATAGCGGAGAAGGGACTTGAACCCTCGACATATGGATTATGATTCCACTGTTCTACCAATTGAACTACCCCGCCAATAATTCATAAATGGTTTCATAAAACCATTTATAAATTATTATTTTGAATCGTCTTTACTTATACTTGACTTAGAGTCTATTTTAAGCGACTCATCTTTTTCTTTTATACTAGTATTTAGCGATTTTATACCCTTATTTAAATCTCTAATAAGGTTAGGAAATTTTCCAAATAAAATAATAATAAGAATGATGATTATTATTAACTGTCCAAATCCAATACTCATGATGCTTGCTCACTTTTTTCGTAAAAAAATGGATTTAGTTTGCTTATTCTTTTTAGCTATTAATAAATAAAAGCTCCCTTTCTTCTACTAATAGAAGAAAGGGAGCTTTTAAAAAGAAAACAAACAAATTTCTAAACTTTAGACTTTTAAATAGCTTGAATTACTTCTTCTGCCATTTCAATTTTACTTGAAACCCATGATAAGTAATCATCTAAAGATACAGCTTCTACTGCAATAGGCATATATCCATGATTTACCCCACAAATTTCACTACATTGTCCATAGTAAACCCCTTCTCTTTGAATAAATGTAGAAGTTTGGTTTAAACGTCCTGGAACAGCATCCATTTTTACTCCTAATGAAGGAACTGCCCAACAATGTAATACATCGGCTGCTGTAATAATTAGTCTAATATGAGTGTTTGTAGGTACAACTACTCTTTCGTCCACTTCTAATAGTCTAAACTGACCTTCCTCTAAATCATCTTCTGGTACCATATAACTATCAAAAGCTAATGATTCATCATCTAATGAGTTATAATCTGAATATTCATATGACCAATACCATTGATGACCTATAGCTTTAATTGTTACTGCAGGGTCAATTACTTCATCCATAGCATAAAGGATGTCAAATGATGGAAGAGCAATAAATAATAAAATAAAGCTAGGAGTGATTGTCCAAATAACTTCTATTAATGAACCATGACTTACTTTAGAAGGTATTTTATTTCTAGATGCACTAAAATGGAATAGAATACGGAATAGCATCCATCCAACAAAGATTGCAACAATAATTAAAAAGAAGAAAATTTTATGGTGTAAATCAACAATAGCAGAAGCAATAGGTGTTGCAGGATCTTGGAAATTTATTTGCCAAGGTAAAGCAGCATCTGCGTAAACTGTTGTAGTAGATGATATTGCAACTAATAAGATAGTTCCTAATAACATTAAATTCATAATTAAATTCCTTTTTTGTGTACTGCTTTCGAGTACTTTTATAGATTGAAATAGGAATATTTTCTCTCCAGGTTGGATTTGAACCAACGACCTGTTAGTTAACAGCCAACCGCTCTACCAAACTAAGCTACTGGAGAAAAAAAGGGTTTTTATAAAAACTATGACTTCTTGAGAAGCCATTTAAAACTAATTTTAAGCTTTTAAGTATATCGTTTTTTCAAAATCACGAGCAACTTGTTTATATATTTCTTGTCTCTTAACATTTTCACGGTGATTTAATGTTAAGATAATTGCTCCAATCATAGAAACGAGTAATATCATACTTGCAATTAAAAATAATGGAAAATAATGTGTATAGATTAAGTCACCTAAAGTTTCTATATTAGTTAAACTAGTTAATTGACTAGACCATACTACCGCTTGAAGTGAGTTATTTTCACTTCCATTTAATAATGGTACTATATCATTGTCAATCATTAAGAATATTTCTAATAAGAAAATAATTGCGACTAAACTACCAACAGGTAAATAACGTAACAAATTTTCATTTAGTTCTATTAGTTTTATATTGAGCATCATCACTACAAATAAAAATAGAATTGCAATTGCTCCTACATAAACTACTAAAAATATCATAGCCAAAAATTCTACTTCAAGTAAAATAAATAGACCTGCTGCATTACAAAAAACCAATATAAGTGATAATATTGAATGTATAGGATTTTTAGCAGAGATTACCATAATAGCAGATAGAATTGCGACAGATGAAAAGAAGTAAAATAAGAAAATTTCTACATTCATTTTATTTACTTTTTCATTACAGAATATGTATTCTAATCTAAAATAGATTATAAAAACATATCTTTATGTTTAAATATTTTATCTATATAAAGACTCAGATTCTAGGTTTGCTGCTATTTCTGTTTCCCATCTATCACCATTATCTAATAATTTTGCTTTATTATATAATAACTCTTCATGTGTTTCAGTAGCAAACTCAAAATTAGGTCCTTCTACAATAGCATCTACTGGACAAGCTTCTTGACAAAAACCACAGTATATACATTTAGTCATATCTATATCATAACGAGTAGTTCTACGACTTCCATCATTTCGTGGCTCTGCTTCAATTGTAATAGCTTGTGCTGGGCATATAGCTTCACATAGCTTACACGCAATACATCTTTCTTCTCCTGTAGGGTATCGACGTAGGGCATGCTCTCCTCTAAATCGAGGACTTAAAGGTCCTTTTTCAAAAGGATAGTTCAAAGTCACTTTTCTTCTAAAAAAGTATTGTAGTGTTACTGATAAACCTCTTATAAATTCTGTTAAGAATAAGGTTTGAGCAACTTGATCTAATAAATTAGGTTTAGAAGTTGTTGTATTTTGGATATCCATAAATAAGACGGCTTTTTTCTCTTTCTTAATTTTTATATCTGAATATAAAAAAGAATTACTTTTAAAAAAAAAGAAGAGAGTTCCAAAAAACTCTCTTCTTATATTAGATTTTCTAGAATTTAAATAATATTATATTACTTTGTTTCTTTCATTATTGGTACTTCTTCAAATGTATGGAAAGCAGGTGGTGTACTTACTGCCCATTCTAAAGTAGTAGCACCATTTTCTCCTTCAAATGCCCAAGGGTTTCTAGGACAAGGTACTTTATCTGTAAATGTTCTATATACTACATAGAAGAATAAGAATAGTCCGAATACAGAGATATTTGATCCAAATGAAGCAATTGCATTCCATCCAGCATAAGCATCTGGGTAATCTGGAATACGTCTAGGCATACCTGCAATTCCTAAGAAGTGCATTGGGAAGAATGTTACGTTTACTCCAATAAATGTTATCCAGAAATGTAATCTTCCTAAAGTTTCAGGATATTGATATCCAGACATTTTACCAATCCAGTAATAGAATCCTGAAAATAATGCAAATACTGCACCCATTGATAAAACATAATGGAAGTGTGCTACAACATAATAAGTATCATGTAAAGCAACATCTAATCCTGCATTAGCTAATACAACTCCTGTTAACCCACCAATAGTGAATAAGAAGATGAACCCTGTAGCAAATAACATAGGTGTTTTCATATGAATTGAACCTCCCCACATTGTAGCTAACCAACTGAATATTTTAATACCTGTAGGAACCGCAATAATCATTGTAGCAGCTGTAAAGTATGCTCGTGTATCAACATCAAGACCTACTGTATACATATGGTGAGCCCAAACAATAAACCCTAAGAATCCAATAGATAACATAGCATAAACCATTCCTAAGTAACCGAAAACAGGCTTTCTAGCGAATGTTGAAACAACATGACTTATAATACCAAATCCAGGAATAATTAATATATACACTTCTGGGTGTCCAAAGAACCAGAATAAATGTTGATATAATATTGGATCTCCTCCACCAGCTGGGTCAAAGAAAGAAGTATTAAAGTTTCTATCAGTTAGTAACATTGTAATACCTCCTGCTAAAACAGGTAATGATAATAAAAGTAAGAATGCTGTAATTAATGTTGCCCAAACAAATAATGGCATTTTATATAGAGTCATACCAGGAGCTCTCATATTAAAGATAGTTGTAATGAAGTTCATTGCACCTAACATTGATGATACACCAGCTAAGTGTAAGCTAAAGATAGCTAAGTCTACTGCACCACCCGAGTGGCTTTGAATACTTGCTAAAGGAGGATACACTGTCCAACCAGTACCTACTCCTACTTCTACTAATCCTGATCCTAATAAAAGAACTAAAGAAGGTGGTAGTAACCAAAAACTAATATTATTTAATCTAGGAAAGGCCATATCTGGAGCACCAATCATAATTGGCACAAACCAGTTTCCAAATCCACCAATTAAAATTGGCATAACCATAAAGAAAATCATTAAAAAAGCATGTGCTGTAATAATTACGTTATAAACTTGTCCATTTCCAAGAAGGATTTGACTTCCTGGTTGAGCTAATTCCATTCTAATAAGTACTGAGAAAGTAGTACCCATTACACCTGCGAATGCACCGAATATTAAATATAATGTACCAATATCTTTATGGTTTGTAGAAAACAACCATCTAGATGTTGATTGAGTTATTCTATCTAACATATTTCATTTTATCCTTTTCATAGAAAATATATTGTGTTAAATATCTCTATGTTCACTAAAATCTTTAATTTTTAATTAAAAATTAGAGATCAAACCCATTTAAATATAAATGGAAACCAAATCTATTTCAATAAATAAGCTTTATTGTATCAATAACTTCTTATACATGAAAGATTTTTTTTATAAAATATATATTTTATGTTTATATAATATATATATAAACATAAAGATAATAAGTGTTTTTCTATTCCTTGTCGTAATTTTAATAAATTTAAGCTTGTTTTGTTTGATCTACTAAAGATTTAAAACTAAGAGGTTCGTAAATAGCTAGCTCTGCCAGCATTTTTCTATTGATCTTAATATTTAAAGTAGATAATTTATTAATAAATTGAGAATAAGTCATTCCGTGTTCTCTAACACCTGCGTTAATACGCTGAATCCATAAGTTTCGAAATTGATTTTTTTTTCGTTTCAGATGTGCTGTAGAATATTGTAATGCTTTATCTTTTCTTTGCATGATTGTTCGTAAGTTTCCTTTTGAAACCCCAACATATCCTTTTGAATATTTTCTTATTTTTTTAATACGTTTAGACGCATTAATATTTTTGTTAACGTGTATCATTTAGTAATTTCTTCTTTATAATTGATTTTATTTCTTGCCTAGTCTATTTACCGTAAGGTAGCAAGCTTTTAATAGTTTGTTTGTGTGATTTAGTAACAAGTACTTTAAATTTTAAATTAAGTTTTTGCTTAGAAGTCTTACTCACAAATTTATGACGATGACCTACTTGGCCTCTTGAAATATGACCTTTAGAAGTTATTGAAAATCTTTTTTTCGCACTACTATTTGTTTTTAACTTAGGCATGCTATTTTTCTTTTATATTGTTCCAATAATAATATATATTGATATTATACTAATAAATAATAAAATTTAAATTACTTTCTTAGATTTTATAAATATATATAATCTTTTAATGTTTTTTAAAATTTGAAAAAGATATTTTCTCTATGAAACAAAATAGACCTCTTTCTCCTCACTTAACTGTATATAAGCCACAGCTGACTGCAATGTTATCTATATACCATAGAATTACAGGTTCAGTTTTATCTTTGGCTATTATATTACTTTTATTTTTCAGTAAAGTAACAAGTCTTCAACTAGAAAACTACTTTTTATATAACATAGGGTACCTTATTAATTCATCAGGCCATTGGATAGTACTAAGCTGTCTTTTTGCTATTCTATTTTCTTTATATTACCACTTTTTTAATGGTATTCGACATCTTATATGGGATCGAGCACAACTATTAGAAATACAAAAAGTATATCAAACAGGTTATATAGTTCTTACTCTAACAGTTTTATCTACAATTACTACTTGGTATATTTTATTTTTTTAATTTTACTAATTAACATACACATTTTAAAAAGTATTTACTTATGACAAATAAAAAAACTGCTATCCTTAATGAATCTAATTATTGGTGGCTACAACGTTTATTTTCAATTATCTTAATACCTTTATTTATATGGTTTTCCATAACACTTATATCATTTGTAACTTCTTCTCCTTTAGAAGGTATTACATTAGCAAAAGCATTCCAATATATTGGATTAAGTAGTGAAAAATTTATATTCATATTCTTTTCAGCTATAACTTTCTTACATGTTAGCCTTGGAATAGAAGAAATAATTGATGACTACATACATTCTGAAAAAGCTAAGTTAGTTGCTTCTATATTAGTAAAGATATTAATTATTAGACTAATGAACGAAGTATACATCTTCTATATTGGGTAAGACATATAAGAAGCTTACCTTATTATATACTAGAATATAAATAAAAACTAAACAAATAAAAAAAAATGTAACAATTATGACATCAACTACAAATAATGTAAAACATTATCAAATATATCGTTGGGATCCTGAGAAAAAAGAACAACCATACTTACAAACATATTCGATAGATAGAGCGAAATGTGGACCTATGGTATTAGATGCTCTAATTAAAATCAAAAATGAAATAGACCCTACATTAACTTTTAGAAGATCATGTAGAGAAGGTATTTGTGGTAGCTGTGCTATGAATATTGATGGAGAAAATACATTAGCATGTATTAAAGAAATCGATAAATCAGAGAGTGTATCTACTATATATCCATTACCACATATGTATGTAATTAAAGACTTAGTGCCTGATCTAACAAATTTTTACGCACAATATAAGTCTGTAGAACCTTGGTTAAAATCTAAAACACCACAAGAAAAAGGGAAAGAAAAGTACCAATCAATTGAAAATCGAGCAAAATTAGACGGATTGTATGAATGTATACTATGTGCATGCTGTTCTACAAGCTGTCCTAGTTATTGGTGGAACAGTGAAAAGTACTTAGGACCTGCTATATTACTGCAAGCTTATCGATGGATTGCAGATAGTCGAGATGACTATACAAATGAAAGACTTGAAGATTTAAATGATGCTTATAAGCTATATCGTTGTCATACAATTATGAATTGTTCAAAAACATGTCCTAAGCATTTAAATCCTGGAAAAGCCATTGCGATGATTAAAAAAAGTATGTAATTACTTTAAAGTATGTTTATTACAAAATGAAAGAGTAATAAGTAGGTGAGGTAATTTATACTCCTGCGCTTACTCTTTCATATTAAAATTAAATAAAAAGAGTTAAGAATGGTAATTGATTTAGTGAAGTATTTAACAGTATCAACTGTTCTTTTTCTATTAGGTATTTGTGGACTTTTCTTAAACCGTAAAAATGTTATTATTATGTTAATGTCCATAGAGCTAATGTTACTTGCGATAAATTTTAATTTTATTATTTTTTCAGTATATTTAGATGATTTAATGGGTCAAATGTTTGCCTTATTTGTTTTAACTGTTGCTGCAGCAGAGTCTGCAATAGGACTAGCTATTCTAGTTGTATATTATCGTATTAGAGGTACAATTGCTGTAGAATTTGTAAATTTAATGAAAGGCTAAGAAAATTATGTATTTAACACTCGTGTTTTTACCATTAATTGGTTCTGCTGTTGCTGGATTTTTCGGAAGATTTCTAGGAAAACAAGGAGCAGCTATTATTACTACTTCTTCTGTAGGAATATCTGCTTTATTATCTTTTGTTGTATTTTATGAAGTAGCACTATGTGGAAGTCCATGTTATATAACACTATTCCCTTGGATTGATTCTGGTGTATTTCATGCATCTTGGGGATTCTTATTTGATAGTTTAACAGCTGTTATGCTAATAGTTGTTACTTTTGTATCAGCAATGGTGCACATATATTCAATAGGATATATGGAGCATGATCCACATGTACCAAGATTTATGTCATATTTATCTTTATTTACTTTCTTTATGTTAATGCTTATAACAGGAGATAACTTTATTCAAATGTTTTTAGGTTGGGAAGGTGTAGGTTTATCATCTTATCTACTAATAAATTTCTGGTTTACAAGAACACAAGCTAATAAAGCTGCAATGAAAGCCATGATTGTTAATAGAGTAGGTGATTTTGGACTAGCCTTAGGAGTGATGGCAATATTCTATGTCTTCAAAGCTGTTGACTTCTCAACTGTTTTTGCAACTGCATATGAGTTCTCACAATCTAATTTCCTATTCTTTAATATGGAATTTGATCAATTAACTGTTATCTGTATCTTATTATTTATAGGTGCCGTTGGAAAATCAGCTCAAATTGGGTTACATACATGGCTACCGGATGCTATGGAAGGTCCAACTCCTGTTTCAGCACTAATTCATGCTGCAACAATGGTTACTGCAGGTGTATTCATGATTATAAGATGTTCACCTCTGTTTGAATATGCACCAAATGCTTTAATTTTGGTTACAATAGTAGGAGCACTTACTGCATTCTTTGCTGCAACTACAGGTGTTTTACAAAATGACTTAAAACGAGTTATTGCTTACTCAACTTGTAGTCAGTTAGGGTATATGGTATTTGCTTGTGGTATTTCTAATTACTCAGTAAGTCTTTTCCACTTAGCAAACCATGCATTCTTCAAAGCACTATTATTCTTAAGTGCAGGTAGTGTGATACATGCTATGAGTGATGAACAAGATATGAGAAAAATGGGTGGATTAATTACAATATTACCATTTACATATGCTATGATGTTAATTGGTTCTTTATCTTTAATGGGATTCCCGTATTTAACAGGGTTTTACTCAAAAGATGTAATCTTAGAATTAGCTTACGCAAAATATAACCTAGATGGTAATTTTGCACATTGGTTAGGAACTATATCTGCTTTCTTTACATCATTTTACTCATTTAGGTTATTATACTTAACATTCATTGCCGATACAAATGCATATAAATCTTTTATAAAAAACGCACATGATGCACCTTTAATAATGGCTTTACCTTTAATTTTCTTAGCTTTTGGAAGTATTTTCATAGGATATTTAACAAGAGATATGATAATAGGACTAGGTACAAATTTCTGGGGAAATGCAATTTTTATTTTACCACAACATCTAACAATTTTAGAATCTGAGTTTATACCTGCAAGCATTAAATTAATTCCAACAATTTTTAGTATTTCAGGAGCATTTATAGCTTTTTTAGTATACCACTACTATTCATCTACAATGCTTAAATTCCAAACAAGTACAGTGGGTAGAAAGCTGTATAGTTTCTTTAACCAAAAATGGTATTTTGACCCTGTTTACAATGAGTTTATAGTGAGACCTGTTTTATCTTTTGGATACAATGTAACATTTAAAATACTAGATAGAGGTATTATTGAGATTTTTGGACCTCATGGAATTGCAACAACAATTAGTAGATTGACTAAGAAATTCAGTCAGTTCCAGTCAGGATTTATTTACCATTATACTTTTGTTATGCTAATTGGTTTAACATTACTAGTATCATGGATTGCCCTATGGGATTTCTTTATTGGATGGGTAGATATAACTTTATGCTTTTTATACTTAATAACTGTATTATTTTATAATAATTATACTTCTAATATAAATATCACAAAGAATAATTAGATTAATTTTTAAAATTAAATAGCTAAATATAATAGGATAAGGGCTTATAAAGGCCCTTACCCTTGTTCTACTTTATGATTAATATTTATAGTATAATTACTTACTTTAAAAAGTAAATAACTCATTTATAAAATTTAAAAGAATGGAATAAATTAAAAATGTTTGAATCACACTTATTACTACTTACTACTATATCTCCTCTAATTGGAGTGGTTACTCTCTTTTTCATTGATGAGTCCAACAGAGACTTAGTTCGTAAAGTATCTTTATATACATCTTTACTAACTTTTCTTATATCATTACTACTTTGGATTAACTTTGACCAGTCTACTGCAAAGTTTCAATTCTTACAAACATATTCATGGATACCTCTAGTTAATATAAACTTTACTTTAGGAATAGATGGTATCTCATTATTTTTTATTATATTAACTACATTTTTAACACCAATTTGCTTACTAGTTGGGTGGGAAAGTATACAAAAACAATTTAAATTATACATGATGGCATTCTTATTAATGGAAACATTAGTTGTATGTGTTTTTTGTGTTTTAGATTTATTATTTTTTTATATTTTCTTTGAAAGTGTTCTTCTTCCAATGTTCTTAATTATAGGTGTATTTGGGTCTAGAGAAAGAAAAATACACGCAGCATATCAATTCTTCTTATATACTCTTTTCGGATCTGTTTTAATGTTATTAGCTATATTAATGATATATTATCAAACAGGTACAACAGACTTACAAATCTTATTAACAACAGAGTTCAGCCAGGAAAAGCAAAAGCTTTTATGGTTAGCTTTCTTTGCATCTTTTGCTATTAAAATACCAATGGTTCCTGTACATATATGGCTACCTGAAGCACACGTAGAAGCGCCTACTGCTGGATCTGTTATATTAGCTGGTATCCTTTTAAAGTTAGGTGCATATGGATTTTTAAGGTTTTCAATTCCTATGTTCCCAGATGCTACAGTTTACTTTACTCCTTTAGTTTATACAATGAGTGTTATTGCTATTATTTACACATCATTAACTACTCTAAGACAAATTGACTTGAAGAAAATAATTGCATATTCATCTGTAGCTCATATGAACTTTGTTACTATAGGTATGTTTACTTTAAATTCTCAAGGAATCGAAGGGAGTATTTTATTAATGCTTAGTCACGGACTTGTTTCAAGTGCGCTATTCTTATGTGTAGGTGTTTTATATGATAGATATAAGACAAGACTTATTAAGTATTATGGAGGTGTGACACAAACAATGCCAATATTCTCAATACTTTTCTTATTTTTTATATTAGCAAACATGAGTTTACCCGGAACAAGTAGTTTTGTAGGTGAGTTCTTAGTTTTAGTAGGGGCATTTCAAAGCAATACTTCTATAGCTGTCTTAGCAAGTACTGGTATTATATTAGGAGCTGCTTATTCTATATGGCTATATAACCGTGTAGCATTTGGAATTATTTCTACTACATATATAAAAATCTTTACTGATGTAAATAGAAGAGAAATCTTCATATTTATTCCTTTTGTATTCTTAGTATTAGTAATGGGTATATATCCAGAAATATTTTTAAATCCAATGCATGCTTCTGTTTCAAATTTAATAGAATTAGCTAAAGTAGTAAAATAATAAATGTACTGAAAATTTTAAATAGAAACTAACTTATAAAAATAAGTATGGTATTTTTGTACATTCAAAAAAGAAAAAGTGAAGCTTTTAAATGAACCTTAACTTTATGAATATATTTGGAAATGACTTAAAAATAATCTTTCCAGAAACATTTTTAACAATTGCTATATTATGGCTACTCGTTTTTGGTGTTACGCATAGCACAGACTCTAATAGAGCCCTTTTATCTAAAATTGTTAGCTGGTTATCTATACAAACTATTTTTTTTACTTTATTATTAGTATATAATAACCCATTTTCTTCTACAGTATTTTTGAAAAACTTATTTATTAGTGATTACCTAACTACTTTTATTACAATAGTTTTACTAATTTGTAGTCTTGCTTCGATATTAATATCATTAGACTATTTAAAGGATGAAAAAATGAATGCCTTTGAATATACAATACTAATATTGTTAGCAACATTAGGTATGATTTTAATAGTAGCTTCTTATGATTTCTTATCTATGTACTTAGCAATTGAACTACAAAGTCTTACATTATATGTACTTGCTACTTTCCAACGAAACTCAGAATTCTCTACAGAGGCAGGGCTAAAATATTTTATTTTAGGAGCTTTCTCTTCTGGTGTACTTCTTTTTGGGTTTTCTATGGTATATGGATTTACAGGTACTACAAATTTTGGAGACTTAGCAAAACTAATTACAGGTATAACATCTGAATCTACATCTTTTATATCTACAAGTGGTATAATAATAGGTCTTATATTTATTGCAACAGCTTTATTCTTTAAACTAGCAGCTGCTCCTTTCCATATGTGGGCACCCGATGTTTATGAAGGAGCACCTACATCAGTAACAGCATTTTTTGCAATTACACCTAAAATTGCAATACTAGGAGTATTCTTAAGATTATTCTTCTATACTTTCTATGACTTAATTGATCAATGGCAACCAATGATTATATTTTGTGCTATATTATCAATGATAGTTGCATCACTAGGTGCTTTAGCACAAAGTAGACTAAAGAGATTACTAGCTTATAGTGCTATTGGACATGTAGGGTTTATATTAATTGGACTAAGTACAGGTACTACTTTAGGTATTCAATCAGTTCTTTTATATATAGTATTATATATTATTATGGTAATAAATATGTTTGGTGTGGTATTATCACTAAGAGAACAAAATAGTTCTAATTCTGAAACAAGTACAATGGTGCAATACATAAGTGACTTATCAAATCTAAATAAAACAAACCCATTATTAGCTATTACAATAGCAATTGCTTTGTTTTCTATGGCAGGTATTCCGCCTTTAGCAGGGTTTTATAGTAAACTGTATATCTTCTTATCTGCAATTGAATCTAATATGTTCTTGGTTGCGATTATTGGGGTATTAACAAGTGTTCTAGGATCTGTTTATTATATACGTATAATAAAAATTATGTATTTTGAGAACACAGAAAATTATACTTACTACAAACCTATGAGCTTAGAGTCTTCTTTAGTTGTATCAATAACAAGTTTTTTAATTCTATTCTTCTTCTTATATCCAAACCCTTTATTTATTATTACACATAAAGCAGCACTAACATTATGTATGTAATTTTCGAAAATGTATTTATTTTTATTTTAAGTTTATTTCTTTTAATTGGTATAATTGGTAGTTTTCAAGAAAACCTAAGGAAATTACTAACTTACACAATTATTGGACAATTAACCTATCTTAGTGTGGTAGTACTCTATACTACCACACTAAAAGAACCTGAGTTTCTAAGAATTACTTTTTTTTACATTATTCTTAATAGCTTAGCTTATTTGGCTTTTTTTATATCTGTATTATATATGAAGCGAGGAGGTGATACTTATAAAGTAAAATCTATATATGACTTAGCACAGCTTTGGATAACAGATAGAAAAATAGCCATGAGTTTCTTAATATTACTTATATTAATATCAGGTATTCCTTTTTTTCCAGGATTCATGTGTAAATGGTTTTTTGTGGAAGAAATATTTTTCTTTAATAAATATTTAGGTATTATGAGCTTCTTTATGTCTGCTTTTACTTCTATCCCATATTTTCGTATTATAAACCAAATGGTTTTTAATAAAAATTTAATGTATAATCCTAAAGGACCTAGATGGTTCTTTGATAAAATATTAAACAAATACCAATTAATTTTTTTAGGGATAATTACATTCTTATGTATATTATTTATTTTAAACCCTTCTATACTATGGTATTTATCTTATTATTTAGTTAGTTTATGTCTTGTACTTTAGTTTTTAAAAAGCTATTTTTATGAAACATAAACTTATACTTATGACTAAAAAGCAATAAAATATTTGGTATCTTAAAATACCACTTAAATAATCCAAAATAAATTTAATCTTAAACTATGAAAAATTATAATGAACCTAGAATTAAAATGCGTGATTTATTTGAAGCAAAAGTTCATTTAGGACATCAAACACATGTATGGAATCCTAAAATGGCACCATATTTATTTGGTATAAGAAATAAAACACACATTATCAATCTAGAACAAACAATACCTTTTTTACGTAGAGCTTTAAATGTAGCTAAAGAAATAGTAAAAAATGACGGAAATATTTTATTTTTAGGAACAAGAAGTGATCTTTCAAATATTGTTACTATCTCTGCTAAGAGATGTGGACAACCATATATGACAAATAATTGGATTAGCGGTACTCTAACAAATTGGAAAGAAATCTACCCTTGTCTAGAGAGACTAAAAATATTTGAAGAAATGCAAGAAAATAATATAAATCTATCTACTTCTGAATTCCAACAATTTAAGAGATTAAAAACTTCTTTTGAAGGAATTAAAAATCTAAATACTTTACCTGATGCAATATTTGTGATTGACACAAACTTACATAAACTAGCTATTAAAGAGGCTATGCGATCAAATATACCTACAATTGGGATATTAGATAGCAATTGTGATCCAGAAAACATAACATACCCAATACCTGGAAATGATGACTCTTTAGAAGCAATACATTTATATTGTAAATTAATGTCAGATAGCATCTTAGAAGCAATGGAAAAAGATAATTAAGTTTCTTTAACTTGATGGACCCGAAGGCAGAGTTCGGCATTTCCAAATATACTTAACAAATAGTGATATATATAATACTATATATTACTATTTGAATATTAAATAAATGGGAATGAATTAGTTTCGACATCATAGTAATAATTATATAATTGGAGAGGTGGCTGAGTGGACGAAAGCGAGGGTTTGCTAAACCCTAGATCGAACTAAATCGATCCACGGGTTCGAATCCCGTTCTCTCCTTGGCAATTATATATAATATAATTATATATATAATTATATTATATATAATAATATGTATTCTGTAACATTATTATATATAAAAATATTCTTTGTAAGTATGGGGGGGGACGTAGTTCAATTGGTGGAACGCATGTTTTGCATATATGAGGTTGTCGGTTCAAGTCCGATCGTCTCCATAAAATAGAAAAAAATATAAAAGAAAAAGTCATAGATGTCTAATAATAACAGTAATAAAATGTATTTATCTATTAGAAATAAAAATCCTATTATAAAATATAATGTATTTAAAATTATAATTCTTCTAACAAACAAAATTAGAAAAATCAAGAAATGGTTCTACTCAGCAATAAAATAACTAGCCTACTGTACTAAATAGGCTAGTTATTTTTTTTATTTGTTAATATATCATATTCATTACTTAAAACTATTAGGAAGACTACAAGCTCGTATAGAAGAAATAAAGGTATTACTATAAGTATCTGACTTAGTACATCAGGGGGAGATATAATTGCTGCTAAAATAAACATCATTAACAATGAAATATTTCGCTTTAAAACGACCCATTCATGTGACAAGATATTCAATCTTAGTATAAGGTATAAGTAAATAGGTAAATGAAAAGAGATACTTAATGTTATTAATATACCTATAACTAATGATAAATATTGATCAATCTTAGGCTGGAGGTTTATAGATAAAAAGTCTATATTCTGTGTTTCAAAGCTTAAAAAAAATTTCCATGCAATAGGTATAATGAAATTATAGGCTATAACAAATCCTAGGGTAATTAACATAAAAAAAGCAATTAGAATAACACTAAACTTTCTTTTTTCATGTAAATATAATCCAGGTATAATAAACATCCAAATCTGAAACAAGATAAAAGGAATGGTAAATACTATGCTTACAAAAGCTGATATTTTTAGATAAGAAAAAAAAGCTTCTGTTAGATTAGTATATATAAAACTTATAGTAGGATTAAGATTAGTACTAGTACTTAGTCTTAGCAAAGGGTCTGCTAATATCATGCATAGTTGTTCAGAGTAAAAGTATGCGGTACAGAATGTACTTGATATACATAGTATAATATAAAAAAAGCGTACTTTTAATTCTAAAGAATGATGTGAAAGAGGTAACTTCTTATCTTTATTAATAGTAGATGTTAGGCTAGTATATGACATATGATTTTTTTTTATTATTCTTTAAGGTTTATTTATTATTATTTTAATAATAGAAATATTAATTAAAGTTCAATCAACTTTATTATTAAAATAATAAATAGAAAAATAAAGACTTAACTACAACCATCTTTCCCACAACTGAAAGCTGAAGTATAAATGGCGCGAGACTATTTCACAGCTCGAGTTCAATATGGTTTCGGGTGGTACCAATCTCACTATTATAATTAAGTCTATTATTTTTATTTTTTTTAAGGGTCATATGATCAAACATATTAATCATAGAAAGTTTCTCGAGTAAAATAATAATTTAGAATTATTATTTATTTTTAGTACTAGTTAGCCTATCTATAAAATAGATACTTTTACATCTAGCCTATCAACGTGGTAGTCTTCCACGACTCTCATAGGATAATTTGTCTTAAGGTGGGATTCCTGCTTATATGCTTTCAGCAGTTATACTTTCCATACGTAGCTACCCGGCGATGCCACTGGCATGACAACCGGTACACTAGAGGTATGTCCTCCCCGGTCCTCTCGTACTAGGGTTAGATCCTTTCAATTATCCGACACCAGCAGTAGATAGGGACCGAACTGTCTCACGACGTTCTAAACCCAGCTCACGTACCACTTTCATCGGCGAACAGCCGAACCCTTGGAACCTTCTTCAGCTCCAGGATGTGATGAGCCGACATCGAGGTGCCAAACAACTCCGTCGATATGGACTCTTGGGAGTCATCAGCCTGTTATCCCCGGCGTACCTTTTATCCGTTGAGCGATGGCCTTTCCACACAGGACCACCGGATCACTATGACCAACTTTCGTTTCTGCTCGACTTGTAAGTCTTGCAGTCAGGCAGGCTTATACCATTGCGCTCTACAGCTGGTTTCCAACCAGCTTGAGCCTACCTTTGCGCGCCTCCGTTACTCTTTAGGAGGCGACCGCCCCAGTCAAACTACCAACCATGCAGGGTTCTAAGTCCGGAGAAACGGACTTTAGTGAGCTACAAAAAATTAATAGGGTGGTATTTCAAGATTGCCTACATTTTAACTAGCGTTAAAATATCATAAGCTCCCACCTATCCTACACAACTAATTCCTAGTAGCACTGCAAAGATGCAGTCAAGGTGCACGGGGTCTTTCCGTCTAGCTGCTGGTACTCCGCATCTTCACGGAGAATTCAATTTCGCTGAGTCAATGTTGGAGACAGTGGGGAAGTCGTTACACCATTCGTGCAGGTCGGAACTTACCCGACAAGGAATTTCGCTACCTTAGGACCGTTATGGTTACGGCCGCCGTTTACTGGGGATTCAATTCAAAGCGTGAACTTCTCCTTTTAACCTTCCAGCACCGGGCAGGTGTCAGACCCTATACTTCATCTTACGATTTTGCAGAGTCCTGTGTTTTTATTAAACAGTCGCTACCCCCTATTCTGTGCCACTCTATAAAGGCAAACACCTAAATAAAGCCCCCCTTATTCCGAAGTTACGGGGTCATTTTGCCGAGTTCCTTCAACATTGTTCTCTCAAGCGCCTTAGTATACTCTACGTATCCACCTGTGTCGGTTTAGGGTACGGTCTTTACTTGCTTAAGTTTTTTCCTGGAAAAATAAAATTACCTACCTAATCCAGTAAAGATAAATAGTTTTTCTTTTTCGTCACTTGTAAGCAGGCCAAGAAATCTATAAAATCTTGTTCCCATCGACTACGGCTTTCGCCCTCATCTTAGGGGCCGGCTAACTCTGCGCGGATTAGCCTTGCGCAGAAACCCTTGGATTTTCGGCGACAGTGTTTTTCACACTGTTTATCGCTACTCATGTCAGCATTCTCACTTCTGATATCTCCAATAAATTTCACAATTTATCTTCATAAACTTACAGAACGTTTTGCTACCATATGCTTATATAAAAATATTAACATATTCGTAGTTTCGGTGGATAACTTTAGCCCCGTTACATTTTCGGCGCAAGATAGCTTAATTAGACCAGTGAGCTATTACGCTTTCTTCAAAGGATGGCTGCTTCCAAGCCCACCTCCTGGTTGTTTTGGCTATTTCACTTCCTTTACCACTTAGTTATCACTTAGGGACCTTAACTTACAATCTGGGCTGTTTCCCTCTCCACTATGGATCTTATCACCCATAGTGTGTCTGCTATATTTCCTTTATAGGTATTCGGAGTTTAGTTGAGTTTGGTAAAGCTTTGGGCCACCCTAGCTCATCCAGTGCTCTACCCCCTACAAGGTTTTGTGATTACACATATATAGCGCTCTACCTCAATAGATTTCGCAAAAAACCAGCTATTTCCGAGTTTGATTGGCCTTTCACCCCTAGCCACAAGTCATCCCCGTATTTTTCAACAGACGTGGGTTCGGTCCTCCAGTGTGCATTACTACACTTTCAACCTGCTCATAGCTAGATCACCCGGTTTCGGGTCTAATAAATACAACTAATCGCCCTTTTTAGACTCGCGTTAGCTATGCCTACACCTAACGGCTTAAGCTGGCTGTATTTATTAAGTCGCTGACCCATGATGCAAAAGGTACGCCGTCACAAATTAAGATATTGCTCCGACTGCTTGTAAGCATTCTGTTTCAGGTTCTATTTCACTCCCTTCTCAGGGTTCTTTTCACCTTTCCCTCACGGTACTAGTACACTATCGGTCATTGGTAAGTATTTAGGCTTAGAGGGTGGTCCCCCTATATTCAGACAAGATAATTCGTGTCCCGTCTTACTCAAAAAAATTAAAAATTTACTACCTATACAGGACTATCACCTTCTTTGGTAAGATTTTCCAATCTATTTCTAGTTCAAATTATTAATTTTATAGGCCTTAATCCATTTTCGCTCGCCACTACTCACGGAATCTCTGTTGATTTCTTTTCCTTTAGCTACTAAGATGTTTCAGTTCGCTAAGTTATTGTAACTTAATCTATTTTTTTATTAAGCTACTTCCTTTTTAGGAAGGGTTTCCCCATAGGAGACTCATGGATCTCTGTTCAGTACACTTCTCCCCATGAATTATCGCAGTGTTCTACGTCCTTCTTCTTCTACCAATGCCTAGGCATCCACAAAATGCTCTTTTGTTACTTTCTTGATCCTTAACATATTTGATCATAAAAGAATTAAAAGAAAGATAAAATATATATTTTATCTACTTACTATATTATATAGTAATAAAAATAGATTATGGCAACACTTATTTAATAAGTGTTGCCATAATACTAAAATAACTTATATTAAGCAGATCCCCACCAATAAATAGATACAAATAAGAATAACCATACTACGTCAACGAAGTGCCAGTACCAAGCAGCTGCTTCAAACCCGAAGTGATGCTGTCTAGTAAAGTGATACTTAATTAAACGCACTAAGCAAACAGTTAAGAATAATGTACCAATTATAACGTGTGCTCCATGGAATCCTGTAGCCATAAAGAAAGTAGACCCATAAACACCATCAGAAATCTTAAAAGTAGATTCTGCATATTCCATTCCTTGAAGAGCTGTAAATATAATAGCTAACACAATAGTCATTTGTAGACCATATATAGCTTGACTTCTATTACCAGCTACTATAGCATGATGTGCCCATGTAACTGAAGCTCCTGAAAGAAGTAAAATAGCTGTATTTAATAGCGGTACTTCCCATGGATTTAATATATCTATACCTTTTGGAGGCCATATAGCTCCTAATTCTATAGTTGGAGCAAGACTTGCATTAAAGAATGCCCAGAAGAATGCAAAGAAAAACATTACTTCTGATGTAATGAATAATGCTACTCCATATCTTAATCCTACTTGAACTACTGATGTATGATGCCCTTCAAAAGTTGCCTCTCTTATAACATCACGCCACCAAACAAACATTGTATATATAACCATTAATAAACCAAAAGATAAAAGATATCCTCCACCTATGTAAGAATGCATATACATCACTCCACCTGTAGTTAGAAGTAATGCAGATATAGACCCAATTAATGGCCATGGACTAGGATCAACTAAATGATAAGGATGTCTCTGCACTAAATGATTAGATGACATAATTAAATTTCCTTTTTCAAATTTTTCAAAGTTAAATTTTATCTTATCATATATTAGAGAATAATATATCGACATATTATCTCTATATAAATACTTTTTAACATATTTTAGTTTATCCACGTTTCGGTGTAACTACACTCACACATAAGACTGTATTATCTACAACTTAGGAGATAATCAGCTATATTTGTAATTGAAGATAGCCACCTCAATTAAAAAAAGAACACTGGTTAGTAAAAAGAAGAAAAATATAAATAAATAAAAACTTTTAGTAATATTTTTCTTTCTTGGTATATTGATATTTTTATAAAAAAAAAGAAAGTTCATATACAAAATAAAAAGTATTTTTAAATTTTAAAAAGAAGAGATTTTAAGACGACGATTATATAAAATGTAAGATTTATATAAAAGGAGGTGATTCAGCCACAGGTTCCCCTACGGCTACCTTGTTACGACTTTACCTCAGTCACTAACCTTACCATCACTGCATATCTCCTAAAAGTAATTTCTTAGGTTAATAGTACAGCTTCAGATAAAGCCAATTCCCAGAGCATGACGGGCGGTGTGTACAAGGCCCGGGAACATATTCACCGTAGCATGCTGATCTACGATTACTAGCGATTCCTGCTTCATGTTCTCGAGTTGCAGAGAACAATCTGAACTAGGACAACTTTTTTAGGATTCGCTCTAACTTACATTATTGCCACCTATTGTAGTTGCCATTGTAGCACGTGTGTAGCCCAGCCCATAAGGGCCATGAAGACTTGACGTCATCCTCACCTTCCTCCAATTTATCATTGGCAGTTTTTTTAGAGAACTTTCTTTATATAAGTATATAAATAAGTAACTAAAAATAAGGGTTTCGCTCGTTATAGGACTTAACCCAACATCTCACGACACGAGCTGACGACAGCCATGCAGCGCCTGTATGAAGCATTCACGTTATCTTTTTTTCAAAAAATAACTCTTCATATGTCAAGGGCTGGTAAGGTTCTGCGCGTTGTTTCGAATTAAACCACATGCTCCACCGCTTGTGCGGGCCCCCGTCAATTCCTTTGAGTTTCAACCTTGCGGTCGTACTCCCCAGGCGGAGTGCTTAACGTGTTAACTTTAACACTGAAAAAAAGACTTTTTCCAACATTTAGCACTCATCGTTTACAGCATGGACTACCGGGGTCTCTAATCCCGTTCGCTCCCCATGCTTTCGTACCTCAGCGTCAGTATCGATCCAGATAGTCGCCTTCGCCACTGGTGTTCCTTCTAATATTTATGAATTCTATCTCTACACTAGAAATTCCACTATCCTCTCTCGACCTCAAGTCTACCCGTTTTGAAAGCCATTCCAAAGTTAAGCTTTGGGATTTCACCTTCAACGTAATAAACCGCCTACGTACCCTTTACGCCCAGTCATTCCGAATAACGCTAGCCCCCCCTGTATTACCGCGGCTGCTGGCACAGAGTTAGCCGGGGCTTCTTCTTCGAGTACCGTCATTATCTTCCTCGATGAAAGAGTTTTACGACCAAAATAGCCTTCTTCACTCACGCGATATTGCTGGATCAGGCTTTCGCCCATTGTCCAATATTCCCTACTGCTGCCTTTCGAAAAAGTCTGGGCCGTGTCTCAGTCCCAGTGTGGCTAATCATCCTCTAAGATTAGCTAAGGATCATCGGCTTGGTGAGCCATTACCTCACCAACTACCTAATCCTCCGCGGGCTCATCTATCAGCAATTAATCTTTTAATGATATAGTCTAGTCTAAAAGATATAAAAATTATTTAATAAATAAATAGTTTTTACATTTTTAGATGATTATATCACCGTTATTCGGTATTATTACTCTAAATAATAAATTATAAAGAAGTAGGTATTCCGAACTGTTAGGTAGATTCCCACGTGTTACTCACCCGTTCGCTACTAAAACTAAAATAGTTTCCGTTCAACTTGCATGTATAAGGCATATCGCTAGCGTTCATTCTGAGCCAGGATAAAACTCTTAATGTTTCATTAAATCATTTTTAAGTAATATTTATCTAGCTCTTACATTATATGTATTTAAGATCATCGTCTTAAAATCTCTTCTTATATTTCTTTTTTGAGTGCATTAGGGATCGAACCTAAGACCTACTGATTAAAAGCCAGATGCTCTACCAACTGAGCTATACACCCAAAGAATTACCTTTTAAAAATATTTATTTTATAACTTATTTAAAGCACCAAGAACTAGTACATTCATAGGAACAGATAGATGTTTTTTAATTAATACTAGCTGTTTAATAACATTGTTATCTGATGCTATATCTTTATGAGTTGCCATAGACATTTTATTGATTGTATCAATACCTTCTTGTAATAAAATATCTTTATAAAAATTAGATGTTTTATTCGCTTGGAATTCACTATATACAGATTTTGAGAACCAATGGCTTGTTTCTTCTTGAATCATCTGTAAAATACTAATTTCTTTTAAAGAGATCATTTTTAGCTTTTGTTCTAATTGTTGAAGAATAGTGTGATTTAAAACTTTTTGTCTTTTCTCTAATATTCTTTCTACTTCGTTTTTAGAGAAATTAGAAATTTGTTTTATTTCCTCAGGCAATTTACTTCTTTTTTCATGGTATGAAATTAAAGAAGTTAGAACACTTTCTTGTAATTCAAAATAATATCCAAAGTCTTTTTGAATCTTATTTGTTCTTTCTTCTAACATATCAACTACTACATCGCTGAAGTTATTATATGCAAAAATAATGAACAGAACAAAGCATATTGCTACTAAAAACTCAGCGTTTACCACGATTATGTTTAATGTGATTAGAGCTGCTACTCCTAAAATTCCGGCTCCTAAAACAGGAAAATTTAAGTCTTTTAAGTTAATCATTATAATAGCTTTTATTTACCTATTTATCTTATAAGATTAAGTTTATATTAACTATGATGAATACAATTTTTAATCAGATGTTTTTTTCCACCTAAATCACCTAAAATTGTAATATAGTCTTCATTTACACTAAGTAATGTTTTTTCGTTTATATCTTTAATAGAATTATTTAACCATGTATTACTAAAATCAGATGTTTCAACAAATAACTGTCTTGATTCTGATAAAGCACGTGAAAGTAAATGGTCATAACTTTCTGTTACAGAAGCTTGTTCTTCTTTGTATATGTTAAACCCTGAGTTATTAGAATCCATTTTCTTTTGCCGTACTTTGAAGATTTGACTTATGCTAGGTAATAATGATTTCCAAACAAATAAATAAAAACTACCAAATACAACAATTAACCAGAAAATTTGTGACATATAAGTCACTTTGTCTAATTGAGGCATAATAACGTTCCTTATATTATATTCAACAATATATTTATATATATATAAAAATCTTAACTTTAAATCAACAAATCATCTATAACATGACGTTTAATTATATTTTAATATTTTATAATATAAAATATCTTAGATAATATTGATATATACAATATATATATGTATTATTACATATAATAATATTGCTACTTATTACTAAATCGTTTTTGAAACTTAGCACGTCTTCCTCCAACTTCTACATTTGTAGTGCTTCTAGCATCATTCCAAAAAGCATGAGATTTATTATCTTGGTCCAAGAATGAATATTTACTTTTATTAGCAAAGCTATGACTCTTATAAGAAGATCCATTTGTAAGAACTACTGACGTTTTACTGTATATAGGATGTATCATATTTTTCATCTAAAAACTTCATTTTTATTTAATACTATATATTATTACTTATAAGTGTATAATATTATTAATATTATTTAATTAAAAGAAAGGCTAGATAACATAATTGGCAATGTAGTGGACTGCAAATCCTTGAATGGTGGTTCAATTCCACCTCTAGCCTTACATAAACAAAACTAACTTATTTTTGATTTTGAAAAACTATTTAAATAGTTTAAAGATACTTTTATAGCATATGCTATGTCTTTAATAGATAGTTGAAATAGATCAGATAACTCATTTAAGGTGTGCTTTTTATAGGGCGTTATACCATATCTCATAGAAAGCAATGTACTTAAAGAGGGAGTTAGCTTATCTAATAGTGGAAACAAAATTTTACTATAAGATTGGTCTATTTTCTAAAGCACTTGTTCTAGATAGAACTAAATTCTTCTTACTTTCATTAGTGTTTATTATAGAAAAAGTTTTTTTTGAACCTATTAAATATTGTGGATATTTTACAGGTGGTATTTGGTTATTTGGCAAGAATGCAACAATACCTCCTACTCCAACAGAATAACCTCCTGCAACATGGTTTAAAATAACACCGTTCACAAACTGCTTGTTTTTAATTAGTAAGTCCCATATGTTTTTAAATTCAATTTCTCTATATGCTTTCTCATGGTTTAATATAAGCTCTCCATCTATAAATGAAATCTGCTCTACATAAAATAAAAGCTTATCTCCTACAGAATAATCATTCTTCTTAAAATTTTTCAGGGGGTAATTCACAGAAGACTTTAAGCCAAGATTAATAGTCAAAAAGTCTTTACTTATATTTATAACAATACCTTCTAAAATAGAACCTTCTTTTACATCTAAAGTATCAGAAAAAGACTTAAGTAAGTCTTCAAATTTATCTTTCATGTCATTGAATCCTTTATTGTTTTTATTTACTTAATAAGTTAAATAATGTGAGCTTAGTAGGACTTGAACCTACAACATTATCGTTATGAGCGATACGTTCTAACCAATTAAACTATAAGCTCTCTTATATTTTATAAAGATAGGTAACTGAACCTTTATTTATATAGTATATATATAGGTATATAAATACTTCTTACTTCCTTTAACTTTTTACCATAGGGGATCTATTTCCCCTATGATATATGTATTTCTATATAACAGATAAGCTATTTGAAGGTAATTTTACATATGTATTTGATTTTACACTTTCAGATTCAGAAGCAACAGCTTCTTTAACTACGCCAGATCTTAAAAGAACATTCTCAATTGACCCTACTAAAGGTATCAGTACAATCATATATGTAAAGTAGTAAACAGTTCCTGCTAACCCAATCCAAGTATAAGGTGCTTCTGGACTATTACCTCCTACCCATCCTAGTAATAAGCAGTCTACTACTAATAACCAGTATAAGTGCTTGTGTAAAGGTCTAAATGAAGAACTTCTTATTTGTGAAGTATTTGTGAAAGGTAATATTAACAGTACTAATATAAACCCAAACATACCAACAACACCACCTAACTTATTTGGAATAACACGTAGAACAGCATACATAGGTAAATAGTACCATTCAGGCACGATATGTGGAGGAGTAACCATAGGGTTTGCAGGTATATAGTTATCTGAATGACCTAACATATTAGGGTTAAAGAATAAGAAGTATGAGAATACTGCCATGAATAGCAGAACTCCAAATAAATCTTTAACTGTATGGTAAGGGTGAAAAGATACTCTATCTACTTGAGAACTTAATCCTAAAGGGTTTCCTGACTTAGGATCATGTAATACGATTACATGAGACATTGCTAATGCAGCTATAATAAAAGGAACCAAATAATGTAAGCTAAAAAATCTATTTAAAGTAGCATTATCTACAGAGAATCCTCCCCATAATAATAATACTATATGGTCTCCAACAATAGGAAGTGCCCCTAGTATATTAGTAATAACTGTAGCACCCCAGAAGCTCATTTGTCCCCATGGTAAAACATAACCTAGGAAAGCAGTTGCCATCATAGCTAAATATATACAAACACCTACCAACCATGCGCCTGATCTAGGTGCTCCATATGAACCGTAGTATAACCCTCTAAAAATATGTAAATACACAACTATAAAGAACATAGATGCCCCATTTGAATGTACATACCTTAATAACCATCCATAGTTTACATCTCTCATAATATGTTCAACACTTAAGAAAGCATAGTCAACATGAGGTGTGTAGTGCATAGCCAGTATAATCCCTGTTAAGATTTGGATACCTAAGGCTATACCAGATAAAGAACCAAAGTTCCATAGATAAGAAATATTTACAGGTGTAGGGTATTCCATAAGTCCATGTATTATACTTAATGGTTCTTTTTTAATTAGACGTATTTTATTAGACATTGAATATTCTAATCTTTTTTTTTATAAAATTTAAGTACTAAATTATATATAGATTGGGCTTTCATATTAACCCAAAATAATAAAATTATTAATAATATTATTATTTTATAATAATATATTATATATTATATAGTATATATATATTAATGTTTAATTTTTAAAATTGGACATTTCACTTATAAAAAAAAGCAAGTAAGTTATATGACAAATATATCAGCATCAGAATTATCTACAATTTTAGAAAATCGTATTTCTAATTATTATAGTGATTTAAACATAAATGAAATTGGTAAAGTATTATCAGTTAGTGATGGTATTGCAAGAGTATACGGACTAAATAAAGTTCAAGCAGGGGAAATGGTAGAATTTGACTCTGGAGTAAAAGGTATGGCTTTAAACTTAGAAAATGACAATGTAGGTATCGTTATCTTTGGTAGTGATAGAATTGTTAAAGAAGGTGATATCGTAAAAAGAACAGATTCTATTGTTGAAGTACCTACAGGTAAAGCACTTTTAGGACGTATTGTTGATGGATTAGGTAATCCTATTGATGGTAAAGGACCACTTGTAGGTGAAATAGAAAACAGACGTGTGGAAGTAAAAGCACCTGGTATTATTGCTAGAAAATCTGTTCATGAGCCTATGATGACAGGGTTAAAGGCTGTTGACTGTCTAGTACCAATTGGTAGAGGACAAAGGGAGCTGATCATTGGTGATAAGCAAACAGGTAAAACAGCTATTGCTATTGACACATTCATTAACCAAAAAAGCGTAAATGATGCCGCAAAATCAGATTCTGAAAAACTATACTGTATTTATGTAGCTATTGGACAAAAAAGATCTACAGTAGCACAAGTATACAAGCTATTAGAAGAATATGGAGCACTAGAATATTCAATTATTGTAGCAGCTACAGCTTCTGACTCAGCACCTATTCAGTTCTTAGCACCATATTCAGGATGTGCTATGGGGGAATACTTCAGAGATAATGGAATGCACGCTGTAATCGTTTATGATGATTTAAGTAAACAAGCAGTAGCATACAGACAGATGTCTCTTCTACTAAGAAGACCTCCAGGACGTGAAGCATACCCAGGTGACGTATTCTATCTTCACTCAAGACTTTTAGAAAGATCTGCTAAAATGTCTGATGCAGAAGGAGGAGGGTCATTAACAGCACTACCTGTTATTGAAACACAAGCTGGTGACGTTTCTGCTTATATTCCTACAAACGTGATTTCTATTACAGATGGTCAAGTATTCTTAGAAGGGGAACTGTTCTATAAAGGTATTAGACCAGCGATTAACGTAGGTCTTTCAGTGAGTCGTGTTGGTGCAGCTGCACAAATTAGTGCGTTAAAAGATGTTGTTAAATCTCTAAAACTTGAATTAGCTCAATATAGAGAACTAGCAGCTTTCGCTCAGTTTGGATCAGACTTAGATGCTGCAACACAATATACTCTAAATAGAGGAGCTCTTTTAACAGAACTTTTAAAACAAAAACAATATGAACCAATTCCAGCAGAAGAACAAGTAATAATTCTTTATGCAGGTCTAAGAGGCTATATTGATTCTTTAACTATTGCAGATCTAGCAAGCTATGAAGCAGGGTTATTAAAACACTTCAAAGATAACCATATGAATCTTTTAACAAAAATAAGAGATACAAAAGCATTAGATTCTGATACAGATTCTAAAGTAGCTGAAGCTATGAAAGTATATACTGATAACTTCAAGGCTACAAAGTAGTTTATGAATTATAGCATCTAGTATGAAGCCTATATCTAATAAGCAGAGGGAAGAGTAATCTATTCTTCCCTCTTAATGTTCTAATTAGACTAAAGGAGAGTAGTTTAATTGGCAGAGCAACGGTCTCCAAAGCCGTAAGTTAAGGGTTCGAGTCCCTTCTCTCCTGTATTATATCAATAAATAAAAACTAGCTTATATTTTTTTATATCTATAGAATATAAAAAAATACCTTAAAATAAAAAAAACAAGTATGTACTTAAAAAAAACTAGCGAAATAAAATTAGTGATACCTTCAGGTAAAGCTAACCCATCTCCCCCAGTAGGTCCAATCCTTGGTCAAGCGGGTTTAAATATGATGGAATTCTGTAAAGATTTTAATAAAAGAAGTAGTGTTTACAAAGATACAGCTAACCTTTCTGTACAAATTAATGTATATGAAAATAAAAGCTTTGATTATGTTATTAAAACACCCTTCACAACATCATTTATCCAAAAAGCAATAGAAGTAAATAAAGATAAAAAG
>Ga0316209_1000866_pt1 | contig 40667 bp, 41 predicted proteins | sample 6monopyrite_MG_FD_204945 | JGI IMG/M metagenome (GOLD analysis project Ga0316209, IMG submission 204945) | Microbial mat bacterial communities from mineral coupon in-situ incubated in ocean water Damariscotta River, Maine, United States -... | ecosystem: Environmental > Aquatic > Marine >...
GGACCGCCGCGTTCCGCTACCTTTGGCTTGCAAGAAAGAGTTGGTCGTTCAATTGAGTTTTGTTAAAGAGCTTTTCAAAAAAGACAGACTCGAAGATCTTCCAGGCGTTGAAATGCCTTATGCGCTAGATAGAAAATATCCAAACGCAGGAAGAGAGTTAAAGTGGCAGTGGGTTTTCCCCAGCTTAAGAGTGAGTACGGATCCCAGAACGCTGATAAAAAGAAGGCATCATGTGCACGACAGCGTATTAACTAAGCATCTGAAAAAAGCCGTAGCAAAAAGCAAGATCGAAAAGCACGTCACAATTCATGTATTAAGGCATTCTTTTGCGACCCACCTGCTAGAATCGGGAGCAGATATAAGGACAGTTCAAGAACTATTGGGACACAGCGATGTAAACACCACACAAATCTATACCCACGTACTTAATCGAAATACGTCCGGCTCACTCAGCCCTCTGGATAGGTTGAGCGATTCTTTAATTGTTAAAGAGCCTTTGTTAAGTTATGGATGAAGTTTTATTCAATCGATAAGGGCCCATTTATTGGGGTCGGACCCACGTAACCATGTAATATTCCTAGATAATTACTAAAAACAAGCCAAATTTTAACTCTTAGCCACCCTTTTTTGGACCATAAATCGATACCGTAAGCAAAATCCGGTTCTTTAACGACCCGATTTCTGTTTCAGGCTAACTGTAAAGAAAGCATGCTTCCGCCCCTCGGGCATTACAGCTTTGGTCTTACAATTAACACTCAAAAAGTTTTACCTGGCTCATTTTTCCGCTATACTGCGCGGCAATCGGTATGGGGCAAAATTTTGCTGCCATCGCCGTCGCTATTAAACAATTCAGGTATCAATTTATTCAGGTGTAACCCTTATGCAAGCATTCTTGACTATTGCCGTGCGCGCTGCGCGCAAAGCTGGCGACTACATTGTTAGAGAGTCTGACAAAATCCGCACTGTAGAAAGCAAATCGGCCAACGACTATGTCACTAACGTCGATGAAAACGCGGAAAGACTCATTATTGATACCATTTCCCATTCGTACGCCAATCACGCCTTTATCGGCGAAGAAAGCGGTCACACCGGTGAAAGCGATTACGAGTGGATCATTGACCCCATCGACGGCACCACCAATTTCATCCGCAAAGTACCTCACTGGGCTATTTCCATCGCCTGCCGCTACAAAGGCAGAACGGAAGTTGCGGTAGTCTACGACCCACTCAAAGAAGAGTTGTTCACTGCGGTTCGCGGACGCGGCGCTCAATTTAATGGCAAGCGTATTCGCGTAAGCAATACCAAGGGCCTAGAACACAGCTTGCTGGCGACCGGTTTCCCTTTTAGAAGCGAGTCAAAATTGACTCAATACCTGGATATATTTGCCCGCTTGTTCCCCCATTGCTCCGACATGCGACGCGCAGGATCAGCAGCGCTGGATTTGGCCTACGTGGCTGCGGGCCGGTTTGACGGATTCTGGGAATTCGGGCTTAAAGATTGGGACACTGCTGCGGGAATTTTGCTGGTGACTGAAGCGGGCGGCATGGTATCGGATATCCACGGAAACCCCAATCAACTCAAGAGCGAATCCATTTTGGCGGCCAACCCTAAGGCATTCAAATCCATGCTGCAAATAATTAACAACAAAAGCGGATCCAGGTCAAAAGCTTTACTTGACTAAATTAGTTGGTTATTAGAAAATAGCGCCACGGTGAATCGACCTGTCAAAACTGGAACAATTGACAGGCCGTCTTAGCAATAGACGAGGTACCCATGCGACTAACCACCAAAGGCAGATATGCTGTCACTGCAATGCTCGATTTGGCAATTAATAGCCAAAATAACCCGGTTAATTTGAACGAAATTTCGGAAAGGCAATCGATTTCATTGTCTTATCTGGAGCAGCTGTTTTCCAAGTTGCGCCGAGAAGATCTGGTGAAAAGCGTGCGCGGCCCCGGCGGCGGCTATCAACTGAACGATTCGAAAGATGCGATTAGCGTTGCACACATTATAAACGCGGTTAATGAATCCATGGATGTTTCTCGTTGCGAGGGTCGGGCAAATTGTCACGACGGCAAGCAATGTTTAACTCACAATCTATGGGTAGACCTGAGCGACCGAATTAATACGTTTTTGGATGAAATCACCATAGGCGAACTCATCCGGCAAAACGAGGCTCAAGCTCAAGAGCGACTGACCGGAGATTCGGCTCACCCGATTGAGCTGACTTCAATTAATTAAATTTCTCGAAATTTAGAGATACAAGATTCAATGTCCGATGTAATAGATGACTACGTAAAAACCGAATATGCCGCTGGATTTGTCACAGATATTGAGTCTGAGACACTTCCTCCCGGATTGAATGAAGATGTCATTCGGTTTATTTCGGCTAAAAAAAACGAGCCTGACTGGTTATTGGAATGGCGCCTAAAGGCGTTTACCAATTTTCAAACCATGCAGGAGCCGAACTGGGCGCATTTGAAATATGAAAAAATCGATTTAAGCGACGTCTCTTTTTACTCCGCCCCCAAAAGCGCCGACGATGCCCCTAAAAGCCTCGACGAAGTTGACCCTGAGCTGATCGAAACCTACAACAAGTTGGGGATACCGCTGCACGAACAGGAAATGCTCGCTGGAGTCGCCGTTGACGTGGTTTTTGATTCGGTTTCCGTTGCAACCACATTCAAGGAAAAGCTCGCCGAAGCCGGCGTGATATTTTGCCCTATTTCTGAAGCGGTGCACGCACACCCGGAAATCATCAAAAAATACCTTGGCAGCGTGGTTCCACAAAAAGACAACTATTTTGCCGCGTTGAATTCGGCCGTTTTCAGCGATGGCTCATTTGTTTACATTCCAAAGGGCGTACGTTGTCCGATGGAACTGTCGACCTATTTTCGCATTAATGAAGCAAAAACCGGCCAATTTGAACGGACTTTGATCATCGCCGATGAAGGCAGCCACGTTAGTTACCTTGAAGGTTGTACCGCGCCTATGCGAGACGAAAACCAGCTGCATGCAGCGGTTGTTGAGCTAGTAGCACTGGGCGATGCTGAAATCAAATACTCGACCGTGCAGAACTGGTATCCGGGTGATGAAAATGGCGTGGGCGGGATCTACAATTTTGTGACCAAACGAGGCATTTGCCACCAGAACGCGAAAATTTCCTGGACTCAGGTTGAAACAGGTTCGGCTATTACCTGGAAGTACCCCTCAGTTATTTTACGTGGCGATAATAGCGTGGGCGAGTTTTACTCGGTAGCACTTACCCGCAATTTCCAGCAGGCAGATACCGGCACCAAAATGATCCATTTGGGTAAGAACACCAAGTCCACCATTATTTCTAAAGGAATTTCCGCCGGTAAAAGTCAAAATGCCTATCGCGGGCTGGTGAGAATGAGCCCCAGGGCAGACGGCGCCCGTAATTATACCCAATGCGATTCGCTTTTAATCGGCGACCGTTGCGGCGCACACACTTTTCCTTATATCGAAAGTAAACACCCCAACGCGATCATCGAGCATGAAGCGACCACCTCTAAAGTTAGCGATGACCAGTTGTTTTTATGTCAACAGCGCGGCATCGAACCCGAAAAAGCCGTATCGATGATCGTTAACGGTTTCTGCAAAGAAGTATTCAAAGAATTACCGATGGAGTTTGCCGTTGAAGCAGGCAAATTATTAGAAGTAAGCCTAGAAGGCTCTGTCGGTTAAAATCAAGTCACTAATTGGATTAAACAATGTTAAGTATTAATAATCTACACGCTAAGGTAGAAGAAAAAGCGATTCTCAAGGGCATTTCTCTGGAAGTTAAACCCGGCGAAATACACGCGATAATGGGACCCAATGGCTCCGGCAAAAGTACCCTTGGGTATGCCTTGTCAGGAAGAGAGGGTTATCAGGCTACCGACGGTAGCGCCACTTTGGACGGCAAAGATCTACTATCGCTCGACGCCGACGAAAGAGCAAAGCTGGGACTGTTTCTTGCGTTTCAATATCCGGTAGAAATTCCTGGCGTAAGCAATATGGAATTTCTTAAGACCAGCGTGGACGCGACGCGCGAATACCAGAATAAACCAGCGCTTGACGCGGTAAATTTTATGAAGCGCGCGCGTGAGAAGTGTAAAGCGGTTAATCTCGATCAGAATTTTTTAAAACGCGGCGTGAATGAAGGCTTTTCCGGTGGAGAGAAAAAACGTAACGAAATCATGCAAATGATGATGCTCGAACCAAAAGTCTGCATTCTGGACGAAACAGACTCTGGACTGGATATTGACGCACTGCAAGTCGTTGCCGATGGCGTTAATGCTTGCCGTTCACCCGAGCGCTCTTTTGTCATCGTGACCCATTACCAGCGACTGCTAGACTACATTGTGCCGGACTACGTCCACGTTTTGTCCGATGGCAAGATTATTCGATCGGGCGGAAAGGAACTGGCTTTGGAGTTAGAAGACAAAGGTTACAGCTGGATCGAACAGCACTAGTCGGTTTATCAGGAATCAATTGTTATGAGTTTAACTTTGTCATTTGCTGAGAGAAAGCAGCTTCCATTTTCTGATATCTTGAAATTTCCCGACTCTGGTGTTGGCGAAAATTTCACGTGGTTATCGAAAATAAGAGAAACGGCTTTTACCCGCTTTTGCGACGCAACTTTACCCAACAGAAAAGTCGAGCACTGGAAATATAATGACCTTAATTTTTTAACCGGTCAGGCCTATAAACTCCCCTGCCCGTCCAGCTCCTCTGAACAATCCTTAAGCAAACCCCTGCGGGCGAAAATCCCACTGGACAATGCACTTGAGCTGGATTTTATCGACGGCGTTCTAATCACCGAGCTAAATAACCTAAGTTTGCCTCAAGGCCTGGAAGTGACTAGCTTCGCAGATGCCAATAACGACCAGCAGCAGATCATAAAAACTCATTTCAAAAAGCAATCCGATTCAAAAAATCTGTTTGTCGACCTCAACGATGCACTTTGCTCTAATGGCATTTTGATCCGCGTTGATGCAAAGGCCGAACTCAGCGCAGCAATTTATTTGCGTTATTTTTCGAGCGGTTCGAATGAAGCCAGCGTCACCAGCAATCGAGTTATTGTCGAGTTAGGCGAAGCAAGTTTTCTAAACCTTATTGAGCAATTTGAGTCGGCACAGTCCAACCAGGCGCAACTGTCGCTGCAGCAGACATCTGTCGCACTCGGCGATAACAGTCAACTCAAACATTGCCGATTAAACCTTGAAGCTGAATCGGCTCAACAGGTTAGTGCGGTGAGAGCCTCGCTTGCAAAAAGTGCGGTGTTTAACGGCTTTTATCTGGGACTGGGAAGTCAACTAAACCGAACGGACATTGACATAGCCCATACAGATCAGCACGCGCTTGCAAAGCTAACCGGAATTTATTTGCCGTCAAATAAGCAAGCCATCGACTATCACACAAATATCGAACATCAGCAGCCGCATTGTAAAACGCGAGAGGTTTTTCGGGGGATCATCGCGGACCAGGCCAGCGCGACTTTCAACGGTAAAATTCATATTTTTCAGGACGCGCAAAAAAGTGACGCCCAGCTAAATAACAAAAATTTATTGTTAACCAATCAGGCAGAAGTGAATACTAAGCCGGAACTGGAAATCTATGCCGACGATGTTATCTGTGCTCACGGCGCGACAGTCGCTCAGCTGGATAATAAGTCGCTTTATTATATGCAGTCCCGTGGAATCAATCGTGAAAAGGCCAGAAAAATACTGAGTTTTGCTTTTATTCGAGAGCTACTGACCCATCTGGAGGACGATGCAATCGAAGGTTTCTTATCGAGCAAGTTTAGCGGCTATCTTTCGAAAATATCATAAGCTGCCGTAACCATTGTAAATTGTCGATAAGATCCTAGATTATCAGCCGAGCAAATTGAGACACAAAGTAATGAGCATTTTTGAGCAAGCAGATCACGGTAAACGCCACTTCGACGTCGGCGAAGTTCGCAAAGATTTTCCTATTCTTAATGAAGTAGTCCATCAGCACCAATTGGTCTACCTGGATAACAGCGCCACATCGCAAAAACCGCAACAGGTTATCGACGCAATCGATAATTATTATCAACATATTAACTCAAATGTTCATCGTGGTGCCCACGCACTTAGCGACAAAGCAACTGCTTTATTTGAGGAGGCGCGCGTTAAGGTCAAACATTTTATCAACGCGGCCAAGGCAGAAGAAATCATCTGGACCGGCGGTACCACAGAGTCCATTAACCTGGTCGCTCAGACCTGGGGAAGAGAAAATATAAAATCCGGTGATGAGATTATTATCTCCACCACGGAACATCATTCTAATATTGTTCCGTGGCAACTGGTTTGCGAGCAAGCTGGCGCAATCATAAAACCTATCAAGGTTAAACCTAACGGCTCGCTTGATATCGATCATTTTCACTCTTTGTTATCGGACAAAACTAAACTGGTGGCTGTCGGCCACATATCAAACGCTCTCGGCGTGATCAATCCGATTGAAAAGATGATCTCGGCCGCGCATCAGGTCGGCGCTAAAGTCCTCGTAGACGGCGCACAAGCTGCACCGCATTTATTAATTGACGTACAACAACTCGACTGCGACTTTTACGCATTTTCCGGTCACAAAATGTTTGCGCCAACTGGCATCGGCATTTTATATGGTAAACGAGAATTACTGGACGCTATGCCTCCCTGGCAAGGCGGTGGCGAAATGATCGAACGGGTCAGCTTTGAAGGCTCGACCTATAATCAATTGCCCTACAAATTTGAAGCGGGTACGCCAAATATTGAAGGTGCTATCGCATTGGCTGCGGCCATTGATTACTTAAACCAGTTTGACCGTGAAGAGTTAACAAAATACGAGATGGAACTAATCGCGTACGCGACTATAAAAGCTGAGAAAATTCCAGGGTTAAAAGTGATTGGCAGTGACTGCCCTAAGACTTCGGTTCTCAGTTTCATCATACAAGGAATCCATGGCCAGGATATCGGTATGATTCTGGACCAACAGGGAATAGCGGTGAGAACCGGCCATCATTGTGCGATGCCATTGATGCAGGCGCTTGAACTCAACGGCACGGTTCGCGCTTCTTTTAGTTTTTACAACACCAAAGAAGAAGTTGACCTCCTATTCAAAGGCATTGAAAAAGCCCTCCTTTTTTTAAGCTAGGCAACCAAAAGAAGATCCCCATGAGCGTTAAAAAATACGACCCATCAAGTAAAGCCCCGGTATCTTTTACTGAATCGGCTATCAAGCACCTGAGCGACCAGGTAAAAAAGCAAAATGCCTTCGGTATCGAATTTACCGTTAAAGAAAGCGGTTGCTCCGGATTCAAGTATTTACTCGAACTCGCTTTTGATAAAGATGATAACAAAAACTGTTACAGCCTTAGCGACGATTTACAGTTATTTATTTCCAGCGACGTGATCCCGTTAATTAGCGGTACTGAAGTTAACTATTTACAGGAAGGCGTTAATTTCAGGCTCGATTTTAAAAATCCAAACGCGACTGCGCTTTGCGGCTGTGGCGAAAGCTTTAGCGTGGAGCAGCAATAAAATGCAAAGAAAAATGGTTGTAGCGCTTTCTGACTGTCCTGCCCGTCTTGTTCCTGCTGGCACAAAAGTTCTCATCCCGAAAGATACTTTTGTCACCATCACTCAGTCGCTGGGCGGAAACTATACGGTCGCAGTCAACGGCAATCTTGTGCGCGTTGACGGCACCGACGCGGCTGCGCTTGGCTTGCAGGCCGAGCAGCTCGAATTTGATACTCCCGACGACAATCAGATCCATGAAGATCAGGTATGGCAGGCGCTTAAAAGTATTTTTGACCCGGAGATCCCGGTCAATCTGGTTGACCTGGGTTTGATTTATGCGATGGAAATTGACCAGAAAACTAAATCGGTTAGTATACAAATGACCCTCACCGCGCCCGGTTGCGGCATGGGGCCTGTTTTGATCAGTGACATTAAGTATCGGGTGAAAAAAGTCCCCAATGTTGAACAGGTCGACGTTGATCTCGTTTTTGACCCGCCGTGGTCCAGAGATAAAATGAGCGACGAAGCAAAACTGGAAACCGGAATGTTTTTTTAGCCTGCAAAAAATATCAAATTTTTATAGTAAACTCGCAGAGAAAATTAAATGTCGGCAACTGAAGAAATCATCGAAACACTCGGCTTTTTTGACAGCTGGGAAGATCGCTACAAATATATGATCGATTTGGGTAAGTCACTACCAGATATGCCTGAACAACTGAAAACACCTGAGCGATTAGTGCCCGGCTGCCAGAGTCAGGTCTGGATCGAAGCTAGCTATGAAAACGGAAGCTTCGAATTTTTAGTTGATAGTGATGCCTTGATTGTGCGCGGGTTATTGGCAATTGTGATGGCGGCGTACAATCATCAATCGGCAAAAAACATACTCGAATTCGACATTCAACAGTATTTTGACCAGCTCGATTTAATCAAGCATCTTAGCCCAACTCGCGGTAATGGACTTAAAGCGATGGTCGAAAAAATCAGACAGCTGGCGGCGATCAAACTCGCGCCATCGAGTTAGACCAAATCAAGCCGAACAACCCGCTTTAGCCGGTGCATCTATCCTGTTTCTTACCTGCTTTTTAGCCTTGGACGTGTGAGCCCATAAGAATATATCTGTCTGATCTATAGACTCAGCGTAGCCATTCTAGCGCTTACCAATTTACTGGCTTTAGCCACAATTAATCGGCCAATTCTAATTCTGCCTGTTGTGATTGCTCCCCTTCTGCCACAACTTCAACCGGCTCCTGTAACGGTTTGATCAATAATAGAAGTACCGGTAATAACGTCAGATTAGCCAGTAGCGCAATCAGCATCGCAAGACTGGTGAAGAGTCCAAAATAAATTGACGGCATAAAGTTGGATAAAACCAATACCGAAAAACCGGCAATGATGGTAATGGAAGTAAAGTACATGGCGCGTGCGATCGTGTCGTGACAGGCATACATTGCCAGGGTGTAATCACCCAGGCGTGCGTATTCCATTTTAAAACGATGAATATAATGAATCGTATTATCCACCGCGATGCCGATACTGATTGCCGCGATGGTGATTGTCATCATGTCCAGGGGGATCCCCGACCACCCCATCAAACCGAGCACAAAACAGGCACCGACCAGATTGGGAAACATTCCTAAAATCGCCAGCTTGACCGACCGGAATAGCACCATAAACATGAGTAAAATGATCCCGAAAACTACACCGAGAGTCAGTATTTGTGATTTAAACAGGCTTTCCAGCATGTTGTTGTAAAGAATTAACATACCGGTAAAATGAAACGAATCTTTCGGAAATTTCATATCTGTTTCTAAAAAATCACCAATCTGGGCCAACAATTTATTCCGGTTTAACTCGGGATCAGTTTCCTTTACCCGAATCAAAAATCTCACTTCGTCGTTTTCGCGGTCATAAAATGGTGACATCACCTGATCACGTAAATCCTGGGGGATCTTTTTCTCCAATAAAGACAATTCAAAATCGCTCAAACGCTGATTACCGTTAATCTGCTCGACAATTTCGAGGCCGGCAGCGAGTGACAATGTTTTTCCGGTTACGCTAAGGCTTGTAAGAAAATCCTGGATCTGATGTAGTTTATTGATCCCGTGCGAAGTCATCCAAAGTCGCGGAGTTTCTTCTTCCTGCTTGCTGTTTGACTCGCCGTCATCGAACTCGTCTTCCCATTCATCTTCTTCGCTCTCTTCTTCGATAAATGCAAAATCCGCCTCAATAGCACTGCGCTCGACGATTACTTCGAGCGGCGTTGTACCACCCAGTTGCGTATCGATAACTTTCATTCCCTGATAGATTTCAGTGTCTGATTTAAAATACTCAATAAAGCGATTATCCACCGAAAGATAACCAATACCCCACGCGCTGGTGACAGTGGTAATCAACGCGACGCCCGCGACCTGCCAACGCCAGCGATCGGCGATTTTTGCCAGTTGGTTAGTAAAGTTAAAAAACCCACCGGCCGAGCGTTTGTCCAGACCGGATTTTTTCTTTAGTTTCATCAACAGCGGAAAAACAAGAAACGCAATCACAAATGCCAGACTCACGCCCATGATCATCATCTTGCCAAAATCAATAACCGGACGAATATCGCTAACCATAAGCGAGCCAAACGCAACAATAGTGGTCAGGCTGGTGTAAGCACAGGGAGTAAACATGGAATTTAGCGTCAGAAAAATTTTATCATTGTAGCTCATTTCTCTGTTTTCTCTTTCGACTTGTCGAAAGCGAACGATCAAATGAATGATCAATGACATGGTGATGATGAGCAGCAACGCGACAAAATTAGAAGAAATGACGGTGACCGGCCAGTCAAAAAAACCAAGCACGCCAATACTGGTAATGGCCGTCAATGCGCAACCACCAAGGGTGATAATAATCCAGCGTAAACGTCTGAAAATAAACAGTTGAATTGCAACCAACAACAAGAATACGCCGAGTCCAAAAACGATCAGGTCACTTTTGACAAAATCGATCATGTCGTGCGCGATCATGGGGATACCACCCAGATAAACCGTACCGACATTCTGGTAATCGGTCTTAATGGCCCTGATTTGAGTAATCACGCGGTGATTTCTTGCGGCCAGTTCATCTGCCAGCAGTCTCAACTCTCGCTTGAGGTGAATTTCCGCCTGTAACTCGTACGCGCTCAGCTGTTGCTGATTGTTCCTTTTCCATTGCAACTTACGTAATTCATCGTTTAAGTGATAGTAATTCTGGTTGCCTTTGAGGTTTGCCTGAATCGCAGTGATGTCACCGGCTTTATTGACCAGCAAATTCTCATACAGCGGTATCGAAAGAATATCTCGCCTGGCTTTGTCCAGGTCGATATCTTTATCGGAGATAAAATATAAATCGTTTTCAATATTAGCCAGACTGACATTGTCCGGGTCAAAGATCGGCGCGTCTACCAGCGAAATAACGGTTTCCACATCGGGCAGTGATGCTAACTGATTTTTTAGTGAAGTTAGCTGCTTGATGGAAGCGGCGGTAAAAAGCGGCGCATTCGGCTTAAACGTAATAAACAAATAATCGTCGGTGCCGTATTTCTTTTTAACTTTTCGGTAATATTCAAGTGACTGGTCATTTTCCAGTACCAGAGAATCCGCCGACGCGTCCATTCTAAATTCGCCAGCATAACTACCGATGGTCGCAAAAACGACAAATGCAATAATAGCGGTAAACCAACTGTGCTTTAGCAAATAGTTTTGATAAAAATATTGAAGCCATACAGGCATACTGCTTCCTTACTTAACCAGTGTATAAATTTTAGGCAACCGGCAATATCAATACAAACTGCCGTCTCTTGTGCCGGTTTAATCGCTATAGTGACTACTGACGGCCCTTGCTTATTTTGCAGCCGCCAGCAGGCGTAGGATACCAAAATTTCATAGTTTTCAGTAGGCAAGTATTCTATACTGGTCGGAGCATTCGTTGCCATAGATTGTTAAGACTATTTCTGATAATAAGCATTGCAAGATGTTTCTGGAGAATAAAATGAAATTTCCACAAAATATTATGGTCATTGTCAGCGGTGAACGCGAGCAGCATGTCGCCCTGCGAAGAGCGGTTCAATTTGCCAAATTCTATGATATTCAATTACATCTTTTTAGCTGCGTTTATGACCCCGGAACCGAACTCTCCCCGCTATTGCCGAGCGAGTATAAAGAGACTCTCAAACAGAACAAACTGAAGCAACGGCTGGAGTATCTCAATCGACTTAAGTCAGAAATTGAAAGCGACAACGTACCGGTAACAGTGGAAGTAAAATGGGACCGTCGATACCAACGCGCCATTATTGAAGCCTGCGAGCAGCAAAAACCAGACATCTTGGTCAAGCATATCAGCCGCTCGGCCACCAGCCTCAATCCTTTTATTATGCCGGTAGACTGGCAATTATTACGCCAATGCCCTCGCCCGCTGCTTTTAGTCAAGGACACGGAATGGAACCTGGAAGCACCGATTCTGGCAGCAGTCGATGCGTCCAGCGAAGATCCCGACGAGCAGGTATTTAATCAAAAAATCATTGATTACGCTCGCTCGCTTGGGAAGTTGACAGGTAGACCAATCCACGTCATTACCACCCATATTTCACCTGAAATAGATAACGCCTTTAAAATGCCAGAATTCAATCTGGAGGAGCTAAGGGAAAAAGTCACCCGGCTTAATCACGACAAATTACAGTCTATGCTTGTAGATCAGGACATCGCATCTGAAAATCAGCACGTGGTCGAGGGGCTTGCAGAAGACAAAATCTCGGAGATTGCCGAAAACATCAACGCGCAAATCGTGGTCATGGGAACTCTTGGCCGACGCGGAATCCAGGGCGCATTAATGGGTAATACTGCAGAAAAAGTGCTTACTCAGCTGCGCTGCGAAGTGTTGGCACTGAGACCCTGACGGGCGTTTGACTGCTGATGAGTGGATGCCAAAAATATCAACAAACTAACGCCAAAACACTTACTTTTACGGATAAATAATTTATAATTCGGGCCTCAATCAGCAAGGATAAACCCCTAATTTTATTATTGATTTAGGTCAATTTAAAGGTTTGTCTTCTGAGGCAGAATTCCATGAGAATCAGATTCTAAGCTTCACCTAAAACAACAGGAAAAACAATGTCTGAAATTAATTCGCCGACCTACAATTATCGTGTGGTCAGACAGTTCTCTATCATGACGATTGTATGGGGCATCGTTGGCATGCTTGTCGGTGTCATTATAGCCGCCCAGTTATTTTGGCCTGACCTGACCTACGGTATCGAGTACCTAACTTATGGACGCCTGAGACCGTTACACACCAATGCGGTGATATTTGCGTTTGGCGGTAGCGCATTGATGGGAACCTCCTTGTACGTTGTACAAAGGACCTGTCAGGCCCCGTTGATTAGCAATGCACTAGCTGCGTTTGTGTTCTGGGGCTGGCAGTTAGTGATAGTCCTGGCCGCCATTTCCTTACCCATGGGTTGGACCAGCGGTAAGGAATACGCGGAGCTGGAATGGCCAATCGATATCCTTATCGCAGTCGTCTGGGTCGCCTATGCTATTTTATACTTTGGCACCATAATGAAGCGAAAAACCGCACATATTTATGTGGCCAACTGGTTCTACGGTGCGTTTATCTTGACCGTTGCTGTATTACATATCGTTAACAGCGCCGCCATTCCCGTATCTCTGACCAAATCCTACTCGGCTTACGCGGGAGCCATTGATGCGATGGTTCAATGGTGGTACGGACATAACGCCGTCGGTTTTTTCCTCACAGCCGGCTTCCTTGGCATGATGTACTACTTTATTCCCAAGCAGGCTGAACGTCCGGTGTATTCCTATCGACTGTCGATCGTCCATTTCTGGGCGCTAATCGCAATTTATATGTGGGCAGGGCCTCACCATCTGCACTACACAGCGTTGCCGAATTGGGCGCAATCTCTCGGCATGATATTTTCGCTGATTTTACTGGCACCCTCATGGGGCGGCATGATCAATGGGATGATGACTCTGTCCGGCGCCTGGCACAAATTACGTCATGACCCTATTCTCAAGTTTCTGATTGTCTCCCTGTCATTTTATGGCATGTCGACTTTTGAAGGCCCAATGATGGCTATTAAGACGGTTAACGCGCTATCGCACTACACCGATTGGACCGTCGGTCACGTCCACTCAGGCGCGTTAGGCTGGGTCGCATTTGTCACTATCGGCGCAATGTACTACTTAATACCTAAGCTTTTCGGGCGCAAAGAAATGATCAACATCGATCTGATTAATTTGCACTTCTGGATCGCGACAATCGGCGTCGTTCTTTACATTACTGCCATGTGGATAGCCGGCGTAATGCAGGGCCTGATGTGGCGAGCAGTAAACGAAGACGGCACCCTGACTTACAGTTTTATCGAGTCCGTCCAGGCAACTTACCCCTATTACGGCATCCGACTGGCCGGCGGCGTGCTCTTCTTGTCCGGCATGCTGATCATGGCGTACAACGTCATTAAGACTATTCAGGCAGGTCCTGACGCAGATTTTGAAGCAGAATCAGAAAACAACCCGGTTAAAGAGGGCTAATCATGCAACACGAAGCAATCGAAAAAAATATTGGCCTGATGGGAATTCTGATCATTATCGTGATCAGCTTTGGCGGTCTGGCAGAAATCGTGCCGTTATTCTTTTTGAAAGATACGACTGAGCCACTCAAAAACATGAAGCCCTACACCGCTTTGCAACTCGAAGGTCGCGATATTTATATTCGTGAAGGCTGTAGTACCTGTCATTCACAGATGATCCGACCTTTTCGGGCCGAGACCGAACGCTACGGACACTACTCAGTCGCAGGTGAGCATGTATGGGAGTATCCCTTCCTGTGGGGTTCGAAGCGCACGGGACCCGATTTGGCGCGCGTTGGCGGTCGTTACAGCGATGAATGGCATAGAGTACACTTACTCAATCCTAGAGACGTAGTGCCTGAGTCCAACATGCCTGCCTTTACCTGGCTTCAGGACAAAACAATTAACAGCGAGCTAACCGCCAAAAAACTTGAAGCCTTCCAGCTATTGGGTGTCCCCTACTCCGACGAAGATATCGCTGGAGCCAAGGCCGCCGTTGAAGGTAAAACTGAGCTGGATGCCGTTGTTGCCTATCTACAGGCCCTAGGCCTCGCTCTTAAAGACAACAGGTAATTTACGTGGACATCAATCTTGTAAGAAGCTTGATCACGCTAGCGCTGTTCGTGCTGTTTGTACTGCTGATTTATCGCGTCTTCAGCGGTAAAAACAAACAGCATTATGAGAACGCTGCAAACCTGGTTTTTGACGACGGGGACGAGCGCTCAGAGCAAATAATCCAAGAACAAACTAAGGTAAAAAACCATGACTGAATTCTGGAACTGGTGGGTCATCATCATTGTTGTTATAAATATCCTTGGGTGTTGGGCATTGCTGCACTGGACCCGCAAAATAAAAGGGGCTAAAGAAGGCGAAACCACCGGCCATGTGTATGATGGCATTGAGGAATACAATAATCCCTTGCCACGCTGGTGGCTTAATATGTTTTACATTTCGCTAATATTTAGCATTGGCTATCTGGTTCTTTATCCTGGCCTTGGTAACTTCGCCGGCACGCTGTCATGGTCACAGGAAAATCAGCACGCGGCGGAAGTCGCCCAAGCAAAAAAGACTTATCAGCCGCTGTTTGAAAAATACGCGAATACGCCCATCGAAGAACTCGCAAAAATCAAGCAAGCCACCGAAATGGGCAAACGTATATTTGTTAATACCTGCTTTGGGTGCCACGGGTCCGACGCTCGAGGTAATCCGGGATACCCTAACCTGGCTGATAAAGACTGGTTATGGGGCGGCTCTCCAGCTCAAATCAAACAGAGCATTGTGACCGGACGCCGCGGCGCCATGCCGCCTTTTGGCAGTGTGCTTAGTGACGAGCAGGTTGACGGTCTGGTGCAATATATCGGCCAGCTCTCAGGTCACACAGTGGACGAAGAAGTCGCAAAAACCGGCAAAGCGGTATTTGATGCCCAGTGCTTTGTCTGTCACGGTCAGGACGCAAAAGGTAATATTGCCTTAGGTGCGCCCAACCTTACCGACGATATCTGGCTGTACAAAGGCACCGCCGCAGAAATCGCAAAAACTATTCGTCAGGGTCGTAACGGCGAAATGCCTGCGCACGCCGAGCGTCTGGGAGAAGCCCGCTCGCATCTGGTTACAGCCTACGTTTATAGCCTTTCAAATCAATAACCCGTCAAACTAGTAAAACCCCTGGCTTAAAACAAAAAGCCGGGGGATATAATCTGAGAACCCTGTATGGCCAAGAGCAAGCGTAATGCGACAGATGTCATCGATCTTTACGCAAAGCAAGATAAAATCTATCCACGTCAGGTTCACGGCCTCTTTGCACGACTTCGCATTCTGTCAGTTCTGGCGCTGTTGGGTTTTTATTATCTTGCACCCTGGTTCACCTGGAATGAAAAGCAAGCCATATTACTGGATCTGCCTGCGCGTCAGTTTCACCTCTTTGGCGTAACTTTCTGGCCGCAGGACTTCATCTATCTGACACTACTTCTGGTGATCTGCGCTGTCGGACTTTTTCTGTTTACCGCAATTGCCGGACGACTCTGGTGTGGCTACGCTTGTCCTCAAACTGTGTGGACCGAAACATTCATGTGGATAGAGCAATTTGTCGAGGGCGACCGAAACAAGCGAATGCGCCTGGACAAAAAGCAATGGGGCGCTGAAAAAATTCTTAGAAAGACCGTTAAACACGCTCTCTGGATCAGTTTTGCTTTGTTCACCGGTTACACTTTTGTCGGTTATTTCACGCCAATCAGAGAGCTTTGGGACGGGATCCTGACGCTTTCGCTCGGCCCCTGGGAATGGTTCTGGATTGGCCTATATTCGTTGGCGACCTACGGTAACGCGGGACACCTGCGCGAGCAGGTATGTTTACACATGTGTCCCTATGCGCGTTTTCAAAGTGCCATGTTCGACCCCGATACGCTGATTATCTCCTATGATGAACAACGTGGTGAAAACCGCGGTCGGCGAAAAAAATCCAGCGATTATAAATCACAGGGCCTTGGTGACTGCATCGACTGTAAGCAGTGCGTTCACGTTTGTCCGACAGGGATCGATATTCGCGATGGACTGCAATATGAGTGTATTGCCTGCGCTGCTTGTGTGGACGTCTGCGAAAACGTCATGTCTCAAATGGGCTACCCGAAAGGACTGATCAAATACACCACCGAGCACTCAGAACTGGGTAAGCCAACCAAATTTTTACGTGCCAGAACACTGTTGTACACCACGCTTTTTGTCAGCCTGATTTCCATTTTTATCTATCTGGTGGCAAGCCGCACGCCGTTGGATGTGAACGTGATCCGCGACAGAAATAACCTGTTTACCGAAACCTTTAGCGGCGACATAGAAAACACCTACCAGTTAAAAGTCTTAAATATGTCGCAAACCAGTAACGAATATACACTAAGCCTTTCCGGCGTCGAAGGGGCCAGTATTATTGGTAAAACCCGCTTTTCGTTAAGTGCCGGAGAAGTATTGACGTTACCATTACGCGTTCGAGCACCAAGGGACAAACTCACCCGGCGCTCCAACGATATCTTTTTTAAAATAAACCAGGTCGGCTTGCAGCAACAGCGTCATACCAGCAAAGCCAAATTCCTTGGCCCAGCGAGATAGCTATATGCCTCAAGATCACACACATCAACAAACAACACCCTGGTACAAAAACCGGTGGGCATGGCTAGTATTTTCAATCCCTTTGCTCACTATAGTCGCCGGGGTGATTACTTATCGAATTGCCGCCGACAACCCACACAGTCTGGTGCAGGACGACTATTTTAAAAAAGGTCTGGCAATTAACCTGTCGCTGGAAAAACAAAATCGCGCGCACGAATATGGAATTCGAGCCAGGGTTAGCCAGGACAAAGATGGTCAACTGCTTTTACTGAAGCTGGACTCACTAATAAGCTCGCAAACTCTACCGGCAAAGGAAGTCGAGAAAATAAATACAACGAATTTCAATTTTGAGCCTGAAAACCTGCTTTTGACATTTTCACATCCGACTCAGGAAAAACTCGATTTTCAGATCACGCTCGAGCGTCTTTCGCTTGGAGAATACGCGGCGCAACTACCCGATCTGGTTCAAACATTCTGGTACGTTCGTCTTAGCGACCAGCAGGAAAACTGGCTTCTTAAATCCCGCTGGCATTACCCGAGCGAGCAGCAACTGGTGATGCCAGCGACTCAGAAATGACGGCCAGTTGCTTTCACTGCGAGCTGGAAGTACCCAAAGGAAGCGACTTTAAGCTCATGCTCCTGGATCAGGAGCGCCAATTTTGCTGCCCCGGCTGCCTTGCCATCGCGCGCACTATTGCCGATAACAACCTGCAGGACTTTTATAAATTCAGGACAACCACCAACCCCACGCCGGTCGATCTACTGCCACAGGAGATCAGCCAGATTGAGGCGCTGGACGCACCCGCCGTGTTTGACTCAATCAGTCATTCGAGTGATCGCGGGAGTCAAATAGAGCTGGGCATCGAAGGCATTACCTGCGCCGCCTGCGGCTGGTTGATAAAACGACAGATTGAAAAACGCGATGATGTAGTCGCCATTGAGGTTAATGTAACCACCCGCCGGGCACTTGTCACTCTCACCAAAGAAGCTTCGCTTTCGGCGGTGGTCAAAGCAATCAATTCGCTTGGTTATAAGGCGTTTCCTTTCAGCGAAGATCTACAGGAAATACATTCTGCGGCGGAAAACCGATCTTATATTCGCCGGATCATCGTCGCTGGCCTGGGCATGATGCAGGTGATGATGTTCACTACCGGGCTCTATCTTGGAGAGTTTCAGGATATTTCGCCGGAACACGCCTATTTTTTATATTGGGTTAGCGGTATCGTCGCTACGCCGGTGGTACTCTATTCAGCGTTTCCTTTTTACCAGAATGCCTGGCGAAGTTTAAAATTTGGCCACCTGGGAATGAACCTGCCGGTTTCCATTGCAATAATTATCGGTTATCTCGCCAGCGTCTACTCTCTGCTTGCGCAGCAGCACGTTTATTATTTTGACTCGGTTGTGATGTTTACATTCTTCCTGTTGATTGGTCGTTATATCGAACAACGCATGCGCTTAAAAGCCATCCTTAAACAACAAAATTTTAAGCGTCTGTTGCCTCTTTCAGTTAACCGTATTAACAGTGACGGCTCTGTCTCCCCGGTTTTGGTAGAGACCATTGAAGCCTCAGATAAACTGGTAATCAATGCGGGCGATACCGTACCGGTTGACGGATTTCTGGTGAGCGCGAGTGCCGAAGTCAACGAAGCGATCCTTACCGGCGAGTTCATGCCAGTCCTCAAGCAAAAAGACGACCCCGTCATTAGTGGTTCAAGTAACAACGATCATGGTTTTATCATGCGGGCGAGCAGAAATCTTGGCGAGAGTAGGCTAGTGGAACTTATCCGCCTGCAGGATAGTTCCGAGCAACTCTCGTCAGTCAGTCATACGCTAGCCGATCGTGTTGCACATGGATACATTTCGATACTGCTATTGATCACCTTCGCTACCGCTATTGTCTGGTGGCAACTTGACCCCTATCAGGTATTTCCGGTCGTCCTGTCACTGCTGGTCGTCAGTTGTCCCTGCGCCCTTTCTCTGGCTACGCCTGCAGCGGTGGCCGCCGCGACGGCCAACCTGACCGACAGGGGGTTGATGATTAACAGCCTGGAGAGCTTTCAGCGACTGGCAAAAGTCAGCGATGTTTTTTTTGATAAAACCGGTACGCTGACCCTTGGTAAAATGTCGTTGCTGCGAACCAGAACGCACCAGGAACTTACAATAGAACGCTGTAATCAGCTCGCTGCGACATTGGAAACACCATCCAACCACCCAGTTGCCGAAGCTTTTAAACAATTGAACTGTGAGCCTGTTGTCGGCGTAGACGCGCAGGAAGTGATCGCTCAGGGCGTCAAAGGGATCATTGACGGAGCCGAATACCGCCTGGGAAACGCGCAATTTACCCGTCTAGGCACCGCACACAATACGGTTGAAATACCGGAGAATAACGGTTCAACCGAGTCGGAAAAAGGCAAACAGAATGATTTAGCGATACCTCTGTTCCTGACCAGAGATGATCAACTTGTAGCAACCTTCTATCTTAGCGACCAGCTCAACCCGACTGCGCCAGCGGCAATTCAGGCGCTAAAACTTGCCGGCCTTAAAAGTGTGCTCCTTAGCGGCGACTCTCAGATTGCATGCAACGCTATTGCCGACCAACTTACTATTGATACTCAGTTTTGTGAAGCGACACCAGAAGATAAACGCCGCTTTATTCAGAGCGCGCAAACGCAGCACAAAACGGTATTGATGCTGGGAGATGGTGTAAACGATATTGGCGCTTTAAGACAGGCGGACGTTGGCATTACCATGGGGTCTGCGTCTCACCTGGCCCACACCCGCTCGGATGCGGTTCTGGTAACAAATGACCTTGCCGTTGTACCAGAGGCGATCGGGTTAGCGCAGAAACTTTCCGTTATTATCAAACAGAACTTATCCTGGGCTATCGCTTATAACCTGACCGCCATTCCATTTGCGGTTGCAGGTCTGGTGCCCGCCTGGCTGGCGGCTATCGGCATGACCAGCAGCTCGCTGATCGTAGTACTCAACGCACTGAGGTTGCGAAAAGAATAAATTCGCAGTCGCCTGCTATTCGGGCCCGTCGCCCATAAGCAAGTTACGCGCTGTCCGTATCAAACGCCGACTTTAGCGCCGCCAGGGTGCGTGATTTGAATTCCCGCCGGTACAATATTGCCAATACCCACGCAGTTGCCGCCATAAAAAGATACGGGTGAATAAACCAGGCAATTGTCGCCATCGAAAAAGTATAAGCGCGCAGGCCATAGTTAAAAGAGTTGTTGGCCGAGGTTAGCAGCTCGTTAAAGTTTTGCATAAAAACATCCAGATTTGACGAATTCCTGTCTGGCGCCGCGCCAAACATCACCAGGGCAAAATTATACTGACGAACCGACCAGCTGAACTTGAAAAATGCGTAGATAAAAATAAAGACCATCAACAGGATCTTTAACTCCCACGACGCCTGGCTATGCTCCGCGACAAATGGGATCGCATGGGCCAGTTTAAGGGCCTGATCCGATGCGCCGAGCACTGCTAATAATCCAGCCAGAATAAAGATAGTGGTGGAAGCAAAAAAAGTGACGGTACGCTGCAATATCCCCAAAGCGGTGGCGTCGGCAATGCGCATGTCGCGATTAATCATTTCCTGTAACCAGCGGGCACGCACGCTTGCCAGATTTTGCGAAAGGGTTTTACGCTGGCGCTTCTGGCTGGCGGAAAAATGGGTATAACCTCCCCAGCAGGCGATTAACCAGAAAAGCGACAACCAGTCAGCAAGCGTAAAAACATTCATTCCACTGGCGCCAATGTTAATTTCTCCAACCAGTCTGGAAATAACTTTAACAGCGATTTACCAGGTTGCTTGTCTCGGCTCAGGGCGAACAGGGCCTGGCTGCAATTGGCTTTTACTTCAGGGGTGGTATTTTTATTAAAATAAACGCCAGCGGTTGCTCTTTTTTGTCCGTTTGCGATTACTTGTAAGCCATTTGATTTAGCCCAACGCTCGGCAACCGAAAAATCAACCGCGGCGGCAAATACATCTTTATGCATAAGCAGACTGAGTGCGCCGATATGATTACCAGCAAAAACCAATCGCTCGTTCGGCTGAGGGATGCCGGCGGCTGTCAGCATTGCCATTTGATCCTGATAACCGCTGATGGATTGTTGTGTCACTGCAGAGAAAGATTCATGAGCCAGGCTCGACAAATTATCGACGCCTGTTACGCTCCTCACCAGTACAACCGCTTGAGAATATTTGACCGATGAAAGGGTTTTAATGGTTAAATCGGGGCTCGCTTTAGCGGTGAAAGCGGCTAATTTTAACGGGCGTTGCAGTGGCAAAAATACTGCAGCAACAGGCTTTTTATTCGCTTTATCGGCGCTCTCGCCTTCACTTTCATCTTTACCTATAAAGGAAGAGTCCACGCGAACTTGCAGTGGACAATTGCGATCCGCCAAATAGCGGGTCAGTTTTTTCTGTAACCGGAGTGATTCAGAGCCGCCCTCGCTGACATCAATCACTAATTCGGGGGACAGTGTTTTAGCCGGTTCCCCGAAAACCAAAAATGAAATTGAGAGCAAACCAATGGGCAATAAAGCGATAACGGCCTGGCGCGAATTCATTTTTTTATCTCATTTAAAGGTTAACTTTCACTCCGGCTTTGAGAAAACGCTGGCGCCTCTCGCCATTTTCAATCAGGTTTTAGGCAGCGTGACGCCCGTTTGCCCCTGGTATTTTCCACCGCGATCGGCGTAAGAGGTTTCGCAGACTTCGTCTGACTCGTAGAATAGCATTTGCGCCACGCCTTCGTTGGCATAAATTTTTGCCGGTAAAGGCGTCGTATTGGAAAATTCCAGGGTCACATGCCCTTCCCATTCAGGCTCCAGCGGCGTGACATTAACAATAATGCCGCAACGTGCGTAGGTTGACTTGCCCAGGCATATAGTCAGTACGCTGCGCGGAATTCGAAAATACTCGACGGTTCTGGCCAGAGCAAAAGAGTTAGGCGGAATAATACAAACATCCGACTCAATATTGACAAAGCTCTTGTCGTCAAAGTTTTTCGGGTCAACAACTGCCGAGTGAACGTTAGTGAAAATCTTAAATTCATTTGAGCAGCGCACATCGTAGCCGTAGCTCGAAGTGCCGTAAGAAATAATTCGATTGCCGTCGATATGACGCACTTGATCCGAAGCGAAAGGTTCAATCATACCTTGCGCCGATTGTCTACGGATCCACTTGTCTGACTTAATACTCATTTAGCTACCCGGTTGTTATTATTGATGATTTAACTGGCCTCGGGAGACCAGGTGCTGATGGAGATACTGTCGCCGCCTTTGGAAAAATCCTTACCCAGACTGGCCATGTTAGCGGTCAGGTTGCGTGCAATATTGCGGTAAGCATGACTAATCGGGCTTTGCGGGTCAACCGCTAAAGCCGGTGTTCCCTCGTCCAGTTGCTTACGAATAGACATTGCCAGAGGCAATTGTCCCACCAGCGGAATATCGTAATCCCTGGAAAAACTATCACCGCCCCCCTCTCCAAAGATCGCCTCCTGATGACCACATTGAGTACAGATATGGGTCGACATATTTTCAACCACGCCAAGAACCGGAATTTTGACTTTTTCAAACATGGCCACTGCCTTTTTGGCATCGGCTAACGCCAGATCCTGCGGCGTGGTTACGATTAGAGCGGCGGTCACGGGAATTTTCTGAGCCAGCGTCAGTTGAATATCGCCGGTTCCGGGCGGCAGGTCGACAATTAAATAATCCAGTTCGCTCCATTGGGTATCGCGCACGATTTGTTGTAAAGCGCTGGAAGCCATAGGCCCGCGCCAGACCATCGCCTGCTCTTCTTCTACCAGAAAACCAATGGACATGGCTTCAATGTTATGCGCTTTCAACGGCAGGATCGTCTTCTTATCTTCTGATACCGGACGCGCCTCGGGAATTCCAAGCATAATCGGCACACTCGGCCCATAAATATCGGCGTCGAGCAGACCGACCTTTGCGCCCTCGGCCTGCAGCGCCAACGCCAGGTTAACGCTGGTGGTTGACTTACCAACGCCGCCTTTTCCTGAAGCGACGGCGATAACATTTTTAATTTTCCCAAGCGCAGGAACACCTGCTTTGGTTTCGTATGCAGTCAGGCGAGACTTTACCGCGACTGCAATTTTTTTGGTTTGTGGCCAACTCGCCAGAATGATCTGCTCAATTTCATCTGCCAGTTGTTGCTTGACCCCATCAGCCGGGAACGGAAGTACGATTTCCATTTTCACGTGATCGCCGGTTACCCTTGTTTCCTGAATATAGGGTAACAGCTCAAATCCGTCCGGCAAACAGGCAAATGAACTGCTTTCAATCAAATCAATTATCGTTTGCTCTTCTAACATTTTAATCTAGTAAACCTCTATTGACTGGTGACAGGAATTATACCCTATGATGTCACCTGAGTACTCCCTTATTTTGTGTGGATTTAAAGGGTTTTAGGTGAAAGCAATCCTAAAAAACGGTATAGTTGCGCCAATTAGTCAATCGGCCGCCAGCGCGGCAAATTCAGGTGAAGTTTCAGTGAGTTTCGAGCAACAAAACAGCCAACGGCGAATCTTAATAACCAGCGCATTACCCTACGCTAACGGCTCGATCCACCTTGGCCACATGCTGGAACATATTCAAACGGATATCTGGCGACGCTTTCAAACTCTGCGCGGACATGAGTGCATCGCTGTATGTGCCGACGATACTCATGGCACGCCGATCATGCTTCGCGCTCAAAAGGAAGGCATCTCACCGGAAGAGTTTATCGCTGCGACTCAGGAAGAGCACCTGAAAGACTTTGAGGATTTTCTGGTCGACTACGACAATTATTACACCACCCACAGTGACGAAAACAAAGCCTTGTGCGAATTGATCTATACACGTTTAGAAAGTGCAGGTCACATCGAAAAACGAACAATCAGCCAGCTTTTTGACCCGGAAAAGCAAATGTTTCTTCCCGACCGTTTTGTCAAAGGCGACTGTCCTAAATGTGCTTCGCCAGAGCAATACGGAGATAACTGCGACAATTGTGGCGCGACCTACAGCCCGACGGAACTCAACAACCCGCGCTCGGCCGTCTCTGGTGCTACCCCAGTTCAAAAGGACTCGGAACACTTTTTTTTCAAGCTAACAGACTTTGAAGAAATGCTTAAGCGGTGGACCCGCCAGGGCCACGTCCAGGAACAAATCGCCAACAAGCTGGACGAGTGGTTTGATATGGGGTTACAGCAGTGGGACATCTCGCGCGACGCACCCTATTTTGGATTTGAGATCCCGGGCGCGCCGGGTAAATATTTTTATGTGTGGCTGGACGCACCAATCGGCTATATGGCGAGTTTTAAAAACTTGTGTAGCCGCGACAGCACGCTCAATTTTGATGATTTCTGGTCACCGGACAGCAGCGCAGAAATTCATCATTTTATCGGCAAAGATATTGTCTATTTTCATACCCTGTTTTGGCCCGCCATGCTCGAAGGTAGTGGCTTTAGAAAACCGACCCGCGTCCACGCGCACGGATTCCTCACGGTCAATGGTCAAAAAATGTCCAAATCTAAAGGCACTTTTATCAAAGCACGGACTTACTTAAACCATTTAACGCCAGAATATTTGCGTTATTATTTTATGGCCAAGCTTACCAGCAGGGTTGACGATTTTGACCTGAATATGGATGATTTTGTCGCCAGAATTAATTCTGATTTAGTCGGAAAATATATTAACATTGCCAGTCGTTGTGCCAGTTTTATTAGCAAGCGATTCGATGGAGTTTTGTCCGATAATATTGCCGATCACCCTTTAATCGAAGAGTTTCAGCAGGCGCAATCCTCCATCGCCGATTACTATGAAAATAAGCAATACGGCCGCGCGATCAGAAAAATAATGAACCTGGCAGATAAGGCCAACCAGTATATTGCTCAGGAGGAACCCTGGGTGAAGATCAAACAACCTGAAACCCAGGCACAGGTGCACCAAGTCAGTTCAGTTGCGCTCAACCTTTTCCGCATATTAACAATTTACTTAAAGCCCGCCATTCCAAATATCGCAGCCAAAGTGGAAACATTTTTACAGGTTGAACCACTCCAATGGCAGGATTTGAATTCGGTCTTACAGAACCACCCGATCAATAAATTCAAGCCCATGTTACAACGAGTTGAAGCGAGCCAGCTGGACGCTATGGTCGAAGAGTCAAAGCAAATCGATGACACCCCAGAACAAACTGCGTTAGCCGAGCCACTAAAAGCTGAGATCAGTTTTGAAGATTTTGACAAGCTCGACCTCCGCATCGCTAAAATTATTAAAGCTGAAGAAGTCGAAGGTGCAGACAAGCTGCTGCGTTTACAACTTGATCTCGATGGTGTAACCAAACAGGTGTTTGCCGGAATTAAATCGGCTTATTCGGCACAATCTCTGGAAGGCAAGCTAACCGTTATGGTGGCCAATCTTAAACCTCGAAAAATGCGTTTCGGGCTGTCAGAGGGCATGGTGCTTGCGGCGGGTCCAGGCGGGAGTGATTTGTGGTTACTCAATCCCGATGACGGGGCTCAACCTGGAATGCGGGTAAAATAGTCATGTATCCTTTTGACCTTTATCCTCAGGCATGGGCGCTTTACATCGCCCTTGGGTTATTACTCTTGTTTCTGCTCGATTTAAAGTTGAAAAAATACGCCTTTAAATGGCGGATCGGCGTGCTGTCGCTGATTGCCGTTGGCGCATTTACCCCGCAACAGGTATTAAACGCCGACTCCCTCGCACCGATGATTCTTACCAGTCTGCTCAACGCTGAGGTTGAAGGTGTCAGCGCCATTTATCAGGGCCTGTTGACCCTGCTCCTCCTGTGGGGGATCCTGTTTGCCAGCATTCTTGCAATCAGGCATTTTATCGAAGCCAAAAAGGCTAAGCCAGATGCCACCCCGGCGCAAAAACCTGAGTAAAACTGGCCATCCTCTATGTCTGAAGTTATCCTGCTACTTATCAGCACCGTATTAGTCAATAATTTCGTGTTGTCGCGATTTTTGGGGCTTTGTCCGTTTATGGGTGTATCCGGACGTGTCGAAACTGCCACCGGTATGGCCGCAGCCACTACCTTCGTTCTAACCCTGGCGTCCGTTGCCAGCTACTTGATTAACACTTTTATTTTGCAGCCACTCAAGCTGGAATATCTGCAGATCCTTTCGTTTATTCTAGCGATCGCGGTGGTAGTGCAATTTACCGAAATGGTCATTCATAAAACCAGCCCGATGCTGTATCGCCTGTTGGGAATATTTTTACCCTTGATCACCACCAATTGCGCGGTACTCGGAGTCGCGCTGCTCAACGTTAATCAGAAACACAATTTTATTGAATCACTGTTTTTCGGCTTCGGCGCGGCGGTGGGATTTTCGTTGGTACTTATCCTGTTTGCCGGCATGCGAGAACGCATAGCTGTCGCCGATGTTCCCAAACCTTTTCAAGGTGCGGCGGTTGCTCTGATCACGGCGGGCTTAATGTCGTTGGCGTTTATGGGTTTTGCGGGCCTGGTAAAACTCTGATGCAGGAAATACTGATAGCAACCCTGACTTTGGTCGCCTTTTCGTTTTTATGCGGTGGCTTGCTCGGCTATGCGTCGGTGAAGTACAAAGTCGAAGGCGATCCGATAGTCGAGCAAATTAATAATCTGTTACCACAAACACAGTGCGGTCAATGCGGCTTTCCCGGTTGCAAGCCCTACGCCGAGGCCATTGCTCAGGGAGAAGCAATTAATCGTTGTCCGCCCGGCGGCGAGGCAGGCATTAAAGCCCTGGCCGAGTTGCTGGATGTGGAAGTGATTGCGCTTGACCAATCCTGTGGTGAAGAGTTACCGCCCCGAGTCGCGGTCATCCGCGAAGACGAGTGTATTGGCTGTACCAAATGTATTCAGGCGTGTCCAGTTGACGCCATCGTTGGAGCGGCAAAGTTGATGCATACGGTGATCGAGAGCGAATGCACCGGCTGTGATTTATGTGTGCCGCCCTGCCCAGTTGATTGTATCGATATGCTTGAAGTGGCCGAAGATCAGGCAAACTGGCAGTGGCCAAATCCATTGACCCAGTTCGAAGACAAACGCATCCCGGTCAAGGAATTGTCATGATTTCATCAACAGACTTCCGGTTGACAGCGAGTAACGGGATAAGGGCTTTGGCGCGATGAAAAAATCCGTTTTAGTCAGCCAGGCGCGCGGCAGTTTTCACGGCGGCATCCATCCACCTGAAAATAAGCGACAATCGAACGGCTCGCCTATTGAGGCGGTCAAAATGCCGCCACGATTGGTTTTGCCGCTCCAACAACATATCGGTCACCCGGCCACACCGATCGTCAAAGCTGGCGACAGAGTCAGTAAAGGACAATTGATCGCCCGTAATACGTTTGACGTCGGCGCTAATATTCATTCACCAGCAAACGGAATTGTCACAGCGGTCGAGCCACGGGTCATTGTCCATCCGGCGAGCTTGAAACAACTCTCGATTGTTATCGATACAATTGTCGATTCCAGCGATCTAACGAGTCGCTTTGCAACCGAAAAATCCGGGCAGATCTCAAACCTGGAATGGCAAAGCTGTTCGCGCGAAAGTTTACTGGCCTGTGTGGAGCAAGCCGGTATAGTCGGCCTGGGCGGCGCGACATTTCCGACAGCGGTGAAATTAAAAAGCCAGACAATCGAAACTTTAATCGTCAATGCGATGGAGTGCGAACCTTATATAACCTGTGATGACCGAATGCTTCGAGAGTTGGGCCAGCATGTCATTAGTGGCGCACAAATAGCGGCTAGAATGGTCGACGCGTCACGAATTGTCTTTGCAATCGAAGATAATAAACCGGACGCGATTGCAGCGCTGGAAAAGGCAATCCTGGCTCAGCAATGGCCATTGTCAATGGAAATAGTGGTTGCGCCGACCAAGTATCCGAGTGGTGGCGAAAAACAAATCGTCGAACTGGTATTGGCTAAACAGATCCCTAAGGGTCAACTGCCCGCTTCGTTAGGCGTCATTGTCCAAAACGTCGCCACGCTGCACGCGATTTACCAGGCGGTTGTCAAAAACGAAGCCTTAACTCGGCGACTGGTTACCATAACCGGCGATCGGGTTAAAAACCCGGGTAATTACTGGATCCCCTTTGGAACCCAGATTAATTACCTGATGCAACATTTTGGCGTGACCCAAACTGAAAAGGATAAAATTATTATTGGCGGGCCGTTAATGGGACAGGCGATCGACAATCATGCGGTGCCAGTTGGCAAATCAACCAATTGTGTGATTTTCAACAGTTCCAGCAACAAGAAATACTGGGGTAGCGAAGCGACCGAACACCAACCCTGTATTCGATGTAGCGAGTGCGAAAAAGCATGTCCGGTCGAGTTAGTGCCACAGCAGCTTTACTGGCTCAGCCGAAGCGATCAGTGGGAAGCGCTTGAATCCCAGGGGTTATCTGACTGTATCGAGTGTGGCGCCTGTGCCTATGTTTGCCCCAGTGATATTCCGCTGGTCCATTACTTTCGCTATGCAAAGTCGGCAATCCGAAGTAGCCGACTGAAACAAATCAGGAGTGACAAGGCAAAGCAGCGTTTTGAATTTAGAGAAATGCGTTTGCAAAGAGCCAAAGCGGAACGCGCGCTCAAACATAAAAAAGCCGCCGAAGAGAGAAAAAAAGCCGCGCAAAACAAAAGTGATGATCCTCAAGGTAAACAAACGGCGATTAATCAAGCGTTAGAGAGAGTCAAACAGAAAAAGATGGCACAAACGAACCCGCATAAACAGGGAGAAACTGACTGAAATGACTGCCTCTTCGCCATTTTTTCATCATGCCTTATCCACCAGCAGACTAATGCAGATTGTCATACTGGCGTTGATACCCGGCGCGACCATCCAGATTTACCTGTTTGGTTATGGCGTTTTGATCAATCTGATCTTATGCGGCCTGTTCACGGTGTCAGCTGAATACCTCGTTCTTTATCTGCGTAAACGCCCGATGCTGGAAACGCTCAAGGATAATTCGGCGTTGCTCACAGGCCTGCTGTTAGGGCTTGCACTTCCGCCTACCCTGCCGGTCTGGATGAGCTTTATCGGCAGCTGGTTTGCTATTCTGTTCGCCAAACAGTTGTACGGAGGTCTGGGCTTCAACCCGTTTAACCCGGCTATGGTCGGTTATGTTTTGTTGCTGATCTCATTCCCGGTCGAGATGACCGCGTGGCTACCCGCGCACACAAGCGCAGAGAATTCGCCGTCTCTGATTGAATCCCTGGAACTGATTATCTTCAGTCAAACGTCAAGTGGTTTAAGCCTTGACGACTTCAGAAAATTTGCCGACGGTTACACTATGGCGACTCCTCTCGACTGGGTTAAAACCGAACATACGCTGGGAAAAATGGTAGCCGAAATTAACCAACTGAGTGGCTTTAGCGAAAACTGGAACAGCTGGAAATGGGTTAACCTAGGTTATCTTGCCGGCGGAATCATTTTACTGGCAACCAAAACTATACGCTGGCAGATCCCGGTCTCGGCGCTGGCCGGGATCGCGATCACCGCCCAGTTACTTAGTGTTTTTGACCCGGATCTTTACTCCAGTGCTTTTTTCCATCTGAGCACCGGGGCCACCATGCTGGGGGTATTTTTTATCGCCACAGACCCGGTCTCGGCCTCCACCACGCCTAAGGGCCGAATTATTTATGGTGCCTGCATCGGCTTTTGGGTAGTGATTATCCGAACTTTTGGTGGCTATCCCGATGCGATGGCGTTCGCGGTACTCCTGCTAAACCTGGCCGTCCCCACCATTGATCATTACACCAAACCGCTAATTTACGGTCATAAGGTCAGTCAGGATAAGCTCAATGGCTAAAAATCAAGCGACAGCAAAAATCACCCAGGCGAGCTTGCGTAACGGTATTATTCTGGCCGTATTTGCCCTGGTTTCCACCGGTTTAATCGCGCTTACTCATCTGATCACCAAAGACAGAATCGCGCAGGCAATCGAAACGGCTTTGGCAAAACGCCTCAACCAGATAGTACCCGCTTCACGCTATGACAATGACGTTTACCGCGACTGCAGGCTATTGAGTCACCCTGAACTTCTCGGCGAAAATAATCTAAAGGCCTACCGTATGCGCAATCAGGGAGAGAATTACGCGGTGTTTATTACCAGTGTCGCGCCAGACGGTTATGCAGGAAGGATCAGCCTGATCACTGGGATACTCAGCGATGGCAGTATCGCGGGTGTCAGAATTACCAGTCATCAGGAAACCCCGGGACTGGGCGACAAAATCGAAATTGAAAAATCAGACTGGATTACTCAGTTTGACGGTCGCTCGCTGGCAAATACCACCCCGGAAGGCTGGCAGGTAAAAAAAGACGGTGGAGAATTTGACGCACTAACCGGCGCGACGATCACTCCACGGGCTATAGTCAAGGCGGTTCACAAGACATTACAATTTTACCAACCCAACCAGCAACATCTATATGCGCTGGAAAATCCCTGTGGAGCAGCCCATTGAATATCCTCAGAGAAAACAAAAAAATCATTTATGACGGCCTGTGGGGTAACAACGCTGCACTGGTACAACTGCTGGGATTATGTCCGCTACTCGCGGTAACAGGTAGTCTGGTCAATGGTTTAGCCCTTGGGCTGGCGACCACTTTTGTGTTGGTTGGCTCCAACGTGACGGTATCTATCATCCGTAACCACATTCCTCAGGAAATCCGCATTCCGATCTTTGTCATGCTGATCGCCTCTTTTGTAACCAATGTTCAACTACTGATGAACGCGTTTACCTATGAGTTGTTTCTTATTCTGGGGATTTTTATCCCGCTGATCGTGACCAACTGTACCATTGTCGGGCGCGCTGAAGCCTTTGCCCGGCGTAACGCGCCCCTGCCATCCCTGATCGACGGGCTGGCGCAGGGAATAGGCTTTACCGCCGTACTGGTTTTACTGGGCGCGTTGCGCGAGTTTATCGGCCAGGGCACCCTTTTTGACGGTGTCCATTTGCTACTGGGTGAATGGGCACGCGATTTAACCATTCACTTTTATCTGACCGAGCAAAAGTTCCTGTTTGCGGTACTGCCACCCGGCGCATTTATCGGACTGGGAGTGCTGGTTGCGGTTAAAAATCTTATCGATGAAGCACTATCAAACAAAAAGAAATTTGCTGAAATAAACGCGCCAGAATCAACGGCGGTATCAGCGCAATCTTAAGGGCGAGAGACCGGCTTAGGGCTTCAACGTACAAATATTGGCGATAGTCTTTAATCATTCAGGAGTTAAATTTTGTCAGACAATGAAATCCCGCTGAAACACCGGTTAAATCTGGAAACGGGAATAATCACCTGGAAAGAATTGCAGTTGTTTTTTGCCAAAGGTAACTTACTGCAAGTTCAGGTCGATGAAGATCTGGTCGCCACCGCCGAGCTAATTGCCGAAAACCGTGAAAAAGAACTTTCCGCGCTAATCGAGAAAGATAAAATCAGTTTTGTCCAGGCCGACTGGGTAAAGCAGAATTGTCAGGCGAATTCTGAGTTTTGGGCCGTGGTAGTGGCGCCATACGTGATTTGCCAGATAAAGAATTAGTCTGCTCACTGGAAAAATGGCAAAAAAAAAGATAGTAAAACACTACCTTTTTTTAGCTTTTTGTTTGATGTGAGCTAGCTGTTGCCTTATTCGCCCGCTGTCTTGTTTGCTGTCCAGACCTTTCTTTGATTCGGCCCTAGATTCGGCCAGTCACTTCACCAGCCAGTTGACCTCAATAGTAGTCGGTTGATCTACGCAATTGTAATCCCTGGACTAATCGTAGTCCTGGTGTAATTGTAGCCCCTGAACTACCAGAATAAAGCCGAAAACAGCTCCGCCACGCCCAGCTGGCAAAGTTCTTTACCATTCACCGCTAGACCTTCGACAGAATATCCGTTTGTAGCCACCAAGGTAACTACTGTACTGAGCATAGTAAGCGCGACAAACAAGCTTACCCGGCTGGTCTTTTTCGCGCTTTTTCGATTTAATACCATTTTAACTCTCCTCTGTCCTTTCGGCACACATCCTCAGATCATGCCATAGTAATACTAATAGTTCAATAAATAACCAAAGTGACTACCCAGTTACGCTCCGTCTCAAGAGTCGTCGCGGTAACGCCGCAGGTAGATTGCGCCGCCCAAAAAGGCCGCCGTTAGCAACAGTCCCGACCAGAATTCTGTGTTACCGATTGCGTTGATCCAGTTGAAAACTTCGCCATCGGACATCCTTGCCGGTAAAGCTTCGCCAATTTCAGAATTTTGAATAGCAAACCCGGTAGCAATTCTCTCTCCAATCAAGCTGGCAAAGCGAGACGAATTAAAGATCCAGCCTTCTGCAATGAACACCAGCAGCAGTGGAAAGATCGCCCACAGGAAAGCAGTGCGTTTTGCCCAGCACGAAGCCAACATTAGCCAACCCCACACCGGAGCCAACCAAAGGCTGGCCACGATTAAAGACAACAGGGTATTAACAAATACGCCGATAAGACCCGAAGCGGCCCAAATTGTTACACCCGAATTGCCGCCAAACCATGCGGCCACAGTCGCGTACAACATGGTATAAAGCTGGAAGGCGATGATCACTGCTCCGTATAACGCAGGGATCACCAAAACCAGGGTAACAAATTTGGAAAGCACCGTAGTCGTATCGGACAAAGGCATCGATTTCCAGAATAAAATGCTACGGTCGCGACGCTCGTCATATAGGCAGCCCAACGCGTAAAACAGACAAACCACCAACAATATCAAACTAAACAGAATTACCGGCGCTGTGAGTCCTACCTGAACGACTCTCTCCTGAGTTTCCGCGTCCATTTTTTCAAATTCATCCATGGCCATCGGCACGCCTTCACCAAAACTGAACGCATGGTGTCCTTCAACCGTAACCGTAGAATCTGTGATCCCGGCAATTAACATCACCAGCGCGATAAATCCGGCGAGTATTAGCGGCGAATAAAACATTGAACCTCTATGTTCCCAATATTCCCGCTTAAGTAACGCTTTAAATGCACGCATGTTACTGGCCCTCCTTCATTTTAGCGACAAACAGATCCGCCACACTCGGCGAATATAACTCGCCCAATTCGGCGAGTTGTTCACGACTCTTATTTTCAAAAAGACAAATGCTTCGACCAAACGCGCTGCGCTCTGCCAACGGCGAAAGGGCTTTTGCCTGGGGAAGTTTTTCTTTGCCAACCAGTACTTCAACGTACTTTTCGTTCACCTGCTCGATAGTGGACGACAAGATAATTTCTCCCTGCTTGATAAAGAGCAGATCGGTGAGCAGGTTTTCAACTTCTTCAATTTGATGGGTAGTCACCAGAATACTGCGGCCCTCATCAAAAAACTCTGTCAACAGCTCGTTGTAAAACTCTTTGCGATACAAAATATCCAGGCCCAGGGTCGGCTCATCCAGAACCAGCAATTCGGCATCAATTGACATCACCAGTGCCAGGTGCAACTGAGTGACCATCCCTTTGGAAAGGGACTTGATTTTGGCGTCGCGCACAATGCTGGTCTTTTCCAGAAACTGCTCTGCCCTGGCCAAATTAAAGTGCGGATGAACCTCGGTGATAAATTCCAGCGCTTCATTAACGCGTAACCAACTCGGCATAATGGCAACGTCAGCAATAAAACAGACTTTTTGCATCAACTGATGCCGCTGGGTTTCAGGATTCAGTCCAAGTACCTCCAAATCTCCGTCAAAAGAGGTCAAGCCTAAAATGGCTTTTAACACAGTGGTCTTGCCCGCTCCATTTGGGCCAACCAGACCGACAATACGACCTCTTTCAACGCTAAAATTTACGCCTTTAAGTGCGTGAAACGAGCCGTAAGATTTTTTCAGATCTCTGGCCTGAATAATGGCGCTCATTGATCTTCTCCTCTGTTTTTTTCTTGTAGTGTCATCAGGTTTTCCAAGTCCAGACCCAGTCGTTGAATTCGGGCAACAATTAGCGGCCATTCAACCGCCAGAAAATGTTCTTTTTGATCTGCGAGTAATTTTTCCTTTGCGCCTTCGGTTACGAACATGCCTAATCCCCGTTTTTTCAGCAATATCTGATCATCGACCAGCTGCTGGTACGCCTTTGAAACCGTTAACGGGTTAATCTGGTAATCGGCGGCGACCTGTCTTACCGACGGCACCGCTTCGCCTTCGCCAACTTCGTCATCGAGGATCAGTTCGATAACCTTGTCTTTCAGTTGACGAAAGATCGGTGTCTGATCGTTCCACTTTATTGCGTTCATCGCTATCTCTCTGCAACTTTGTCTTTAGTGTTGTATTTAAGTATAACACCATGTCAGTAATACGACAATTCATCGAGTGAAATTGAGTTTAAACAGGCTAACTCTCTGTAATTTAAATAAAATACTCCCTATAATGAGGGCCGATTTACATTTGTTAACAGATTCCATGTTCACTTTGCCTACCCGATTTTCTTTTATATTACTGATAGCGCTGGGTTCAACCGTCATCGCCGGGTGGGTTAACTATTCGCTTGCGCTGGTATTAGGACTGGCCTACAGCCTGTTGTTCGGAAACCCGTTTCAAATCCGTACCCAGTGGGCTTCGGCTCTAATATTGAAAGCCAGCGTGGTATTTATGGGGTTTGGCCTAAATATCAGCGAAATATTATCAACGCTACAATCGAGCTTTGTGCTCACAATCACCACAATATTTTTTGCTCTTACTGTGGGGCTGGCGCTGGGCAAACTGCTCGGGGTTGAAAATAAACTGTCTTTTTTGATTGGCGGCGGAACGGCAATTTGCGGCGGCAGCGCGATTGCTGCTTTGGCACCCGCCATACAGGCAAAGCCAACTCATCTGCTGGTTTCTATTACCGTGGTATTTTTGCTCAACGCCGTTGGCTTGCTGGTCTACCCTATTATTGGTGAGACTCTGTCCCTCAGCCAACGCGAGTTTGCGCTTTGGGCGGCGCTAGGCATTCACGACACCAGCTCTGTGGTCGGCGCTGCCGCAAGTTTTGGTGACGAGGCCTTAAAAATAGCAACCACCACCAAACTTGCGCGCGCACTATGGATTATTCCGCTAGTGTTCATTGCCGGTTTTGCCTTTCGCCATCAGCATGGCAATAACAAGTTTCCACTGTTTATCCTGTTTTTTGTACTCGCCAGTCTAGGCGTCAGTTTTATCGATGCCCTGGCTCCGCTAACCAATCTGGCACCAACGGTCGCCAAAAAAGGCATGGCGCTGAGTCTTTTTTTGATCGGCGCGGGTGTCAGCAAGGAAACCTTTTCTGAAATTAAAATTGCCCCCTTGTGGCAGGGGATCATTTTATGGATACTGGTCTCCCTGTTTTCTCTGTGGTTGATCCGGGTTTTCTAACACCTCATGCTTTCATTTCCGAATATTGACCGTCACGCCGAAATTCGTGAGGCAGCAACACAAACTCAGCAATTCTTTGAAAGCGCCGACAGTCGCGTCCTGCTCTGGTATAAAGGCAAATTGCTTGTACGTGAAAAACAGTCGCTTTATTTTCGTTTTGATGAACTAAAACCTCTCGGCGAACAGGTCTCCTCGCCTATTTATCTAGGCCGACACCAAAAACGCGCCTATTTCGCCTGTCATATACAAGACTGGCATCCTCAGTTCGATTCAGATCGGCTTTTTGACCTACGAAGCGCCAGTCGATTCACTCAGGACTTTCATCTGGGCTTACTTTTTTACTCTCAGGGGCTGCTTAACTGGCACCACAACCACCCTTTTTGCGCCAAATGCGGCGCGCGCACTGAAATATGTAAATCAGGACACGCTAGACAGTGTGTTAACCCTGACTGTATGAGAGAACATTTTCCACGAATTGAACCTGCGGTAATTTTTTCAGTCGTCAACAAGAGCGCCACAGAACAAAAAATACTCCTGGCACGTCAGTCCTCCTGGGATGAAAACCGCTATTCCGTTATCGCAGGATTTATTGAACCCGGCGAATCACTGGAAGATGGCGTTCGCAGAGAAGCCCTGGAAGAAACCGCGCTAACGGTCAACAATCTGGAATACGTTTGCTCACAGCCCTGGCCATTCCCCGGCTCCTTGATGATAGGTTACACCTGTGAAACATTAGATACGAGCGTGACACTACTCGATCAGGAGCTGGAAGAGGCTCACTGGTTCAGCGCAGAGCAAATCGTACAATCGATCGCGCAAGGTCGGCTGAAACTCCCTTTCCGCCTATCAATTTCCTGGCACTTGATCAACCGCTGGTTTAAGTCGCAAACAGGCCGCTCGTTGGACGAAATCAAATGAACCTGAAACCGTTTTTCGCTGCCGTAAAAAAACATAGCGGCGGCTGGCTGTTTAGCATCCTGCTTTCTATTAGCGTGTTTCTGGGTTTAAGCTGGTGGCAGCAAAAGGATATGCTGGCCAGGGGCGATCCGGTAAAAATTCCTTCAATAACGCTACCCACTTTACTTAACAGCGATTATTTTCTTGAATTTAACAATCGACAAAAGCCGACACTGGTTTATTTTTTTGCTCCCTGGTGTCGTGTCTGTCATGCTTCAATTGAAAATCTTGAAGCCATTTATCAGGATCAATCGGATTCGCTACAAATAGTCGCCATTGCGCTGGACTGGCGCTCGGAAAACGAAGTGAGTGAATTTGTATCGCAACATGAACTGAGTCTACCGGTTCTACTCGGTACACCTAAGACCCGCGGCGACTTTCTAATTCGGGCTTACCCCAGCTATTACCTGATCTCAAGAGACGCCACGGTGGTATCACGAAATATTGGCTATACTACAGAAGCGGGAATGCGCTGGCGTTTATTGTTGAACCGGCTAAGGGCTGCGTTTTAAATTCTTCAGCAAAGCTCGCCGTGTTTGTTGGTTTAATAAGAACAGTTGAGAAAATCTACTCGGTGAATAGAATCAAATATTTTTTTAATCAAGTTTTAATCCTGCTCGCAGCAGTGACTACACAAGCTACGCTCGCCGAAAGCGAACCTGAAGCTAACCCAGACAAAACTTGTCACATTAGCGTTGGCTGGGGCGACTGGCCGCCCTATCAATATCTCGATCAGAATAATCAGGTGACAGGTCTGCAAATCGAATTGCTTGACAAAATTGCTGAGCGAGCCAACTGCCAACTGAGCTATAAGCTACAGTCTTTTGAGGAAAATCAACGCGGGGTAGCGCAAGGCAGCATTGATATGACACCGGATATCACGATAACCGAGCAACGCAAAACTTTCGCTTATTTTTCAGCTCCCTACCGCCAGGAAATTCTGGCCCTTTATCTAAGATCCGATTTACATGAGCGATGTGAAACCTCAACCATTAAGGAAATGCTCAATGATGGGCTTCGGATAGGTCTTACCCGCGGCAATATCTACGGAGAAGAAATTAGTCGCTTACAAAAAATTCCTGAGTTTAATAAAAAATTTACTTACAACAATAAAAATAACCTGCACCTTGAGTTAGTGGAAAAAGGTTTGCTCGACGGTTTCTTCGAAGATCCAACCGTGATGGCCTACAACCTGAAACTAATTGAAAAAACCGGCTGGCTCAAAGCCTGCCAAGTGACCGTTAGTTCCGGTTCTGTTTCTTTAATGTTTAGTAAAAAATCGGTACCGCTGGATATTGTGCAACGCTTTGACCGGGCGCTGGAGAAAATCAAGTTAACGGACTATTACCGCTCAATCTGGGGCTGGTAGCCGGTTAAAATACTAGCAAACAAACAGCTGAATATTCGCGCCGCCACAATATAAAACAATACGGGCATCCTCTATAGTGAATGCCCGTATTGAGCCAATTAATTTGCTAGATAAGCTAACTTATAATCCGGTGGGAGATTACAGGAACTTTTCAAAAAACAACACAACCGCCTGAGTATAAATATCGCGATTTTCTTTTTTTCGATAACCATGACCTTCATTTAACGCGTTCATGTACCATACCTGCTTACCGTTATCACGTAAGGCTTTAACAATTTGTTCTGCCTCAGTCACCGGTACGCGAGGATCGTTCTCACCTTGAACAACAAACATCGGAACATCAATTTTATCTACGTTGTTATTCGGACTGATTTTCTCTAAATGCGCACGCATTTTAGGGTCACGTTCGTCACCGTATTCAACGCGGCGTAAATCACGGCGATATGACTTAGTATTTTCCAGGAAAGTCACAAAATTAGAAATACCAACAATATCTACCGCAGCTTTTAAACGATCACTGTAATGAACTGAGCTAGCGAGCACCATATAACCGCCATAACTACCACCAAAGACAGCGACGCGGTTTTCATCTAAATCCGGTTGAGTCTTGATCCAGTCAAGTAAAGCGCCAATATCTTTTACCGAATCTTCTCTTTTAAAGCCGTTGTCTAAATTGATGTACTCTTTACCATAGCCTGCTGAACCGCGTACGTTTGGGGTAATAACCGCAGCACCTAGTCTGTCCATCCATAATTGATAAGTGCTTCGAAATGCCGGACGGGATTGTCCTTCGGGGCCGCCGTGAATAGAGATAATCACCGGTAGCTTTTTCTTTGCTTTGTTATCCGGCTTATAGACGAAAGCAGGAATTTTTCTATTGTCAAAGGTTTCGAAGCTCACTAACTCAGGTACAGCGAATTTTGAAGTGTCTAAGCCACCTACTTCGCTGTAAGTCCAACGGGTTAACTTTCCATGTTCAGTCGCCCTGTCGCCTAAATCGAGCACAAAACTATCGCTTGGCGATTGTGAGGTATTCAATGTTAAACCCAGTCTTTTGCCATCATCGCTAAACTCAATGCCGCCCACCAGGCCAATTGGTAAACCGTTAATTTTTTTGTAGTCAAAGGTTTTTGTATTTAGCAAATAAACACTATTCAAGCCATTCTCATTAATTGCAAAGGCCGCCCTATCACCTTTAGGTGCCATAGCAAATTCGTCGACATTCCAGTTGATGTCTTTGCTAATAACCGTAACATCACCACCGGAAAATCGCTTGTAAGCCAGCTGTTCAAACTCGCTGAACTCATTGGTGATAAAAAACATTCCCTTATCACCAGAATCAAAGTCCAGACCATAGTTGACAGTCGCGTTTTCAAGGTTTCCTGCCAGCAATTTCTTTTTTCCTGTCGCTGTATCGATAATATATATTCTTGAATCGCTAGCGCTAACATATTGCTGTGCAATCAGTTTTTTATTGTCTTGACTCCAATCTGATGGCCCCCACCAGCTTCCGTCGGTTGACTCTAAAACCAGACTGGCTTGCTCGGGTTTAGTCGGATCCATCATCCAAATGTCGTTAGATTTCCCGTTACGGCGAGTACTTTGAAACGCTATCGCACTTCCATCATTGTTCCATTGAATAGCACCATTGCGTGATTCGCCATCAGTAAGCATCTTGCTGTCGCCGGTTTTGGTATTTAGAATAAATATCTGAGCGTATTCACTCCCCCCGGCATCCATCGTAAAAGCGATGTTCTCACTATTAGGCTGTCGTGAAATACCACCAATAGGCTCTTTAAAGAAAGTTAACTGGTGACGTGCACCGCCTGACTTATCGACTCGGTGTAATTGACTAACATCACCAAAACGAGTGGAGATTAATATGCTTTGTCCATCTTGTGTGAACCCACGAAATGGCGCTGAGCGAACATTTTGATAGCGATTTAAATCATCGACAATTTGTTGAGGAATTTCAGGTACATCTTCCATCACCAAGTTACCATTATTAGCCGCACGTTTGACGACACCAGCTTGTGCACTAAAAGCTAAAACTAATCCAAGTGATAAAGCTCCAAGCTTATTCATTAATATTCTCCGATTATTTTCCTCAATTCGAGGTGACTTTATTTTCGGCAATTAATGTACCATAGTTTGATAGACTTGATGTCTAGCCAAGTAGGTAAATTTAACCCGCTCTTTTGTAACATATTGTTGGAACGCTCAGTTTCAGCACGCTAAACCTGAACAAGAGAATATCCGCTACTTGCTCATTTAAAACGAACCCTAACACCTCGAATGCTGCCAGGGAGAATTAGCTTGAGTGGCTGCTTCTTGTTCAACCTCAACCATCGCTCGAACTTTAAATGGCGTAAAAGCGATAGAGAATCCAGCGGCAGAAAATCCTGCTGCGGAAAAGCCTACAGTCTGACTTACACAAGAAATACACCGGAAGAATTTTTAAGATGTATAAATAGATAGAGTTTATCAAACCCCAGAAACAAAAAAACCTTGTAAAAACAAGGCTCTTTAATATGGTACCAGAGGCCGGACTCGAACCGGCACACTATCACTAGCGGGGGATTTTGAATCCCCTGTGTCTACCAATTTCACCACTCTGGCATAAAAACTTTATTAATGTAGAGCTTTAAAATGCGCTACATCTAACACGACGTTCCACGTCGTCCCTGTGGTCGCTCTCGGACTCCTGTCCTTCGCGACACTCGTGCTTCCTGCACGTCGTCTACCAATTTCACCACTCTGGCAT
>Ga0316209_1000867_pt1 | contig 40465 bp, 31 predicted proteins | sample 6monopyrite_MG_FD_204945 | JGI IMG/M metagenome (GOLD analysis project Ga0316209, IMG submission 204945) | Microbial mat bacterial communities from mineral coupon in-situ incubated in ocean water Damariscotta River, Maine, United States -... | ecosystem: Environmental > Aquatic > Marine >...
TCGTCGAAGCGGGCGCGACGGAAATCCACCTCCACCCCCATTTCCTGACCGCGGGCTATCACGTAACGACCTCGATCCCCGAGATCCTCGAAGCCGTCCGCGAGACGCATCCGAACGTCGAGTTCCACGTACGCGCGCCCATCGGCGAAGAACCCGCGCTCGTCGACCTCGTCGTGTCCCGCCTCACCTCCGAGGATCGTTAGGTCGCGCCGCGCCGAGTTAGCGGTCGCCCGTCCACCAGATCTCGAAGGCGTAGAGCGCCGCGACGGCCAGGGCGTGATCGATGCCGATCTCACGAACGACGTCCCGAAGCTGAGCCAGGGGCAGCAATTCGACCATCGTATGTTCCGTTGAATCGTTCTTGATCTCAGCGATCTGCTCGCAGTCGAGGGCGACCTGCATGTGAACCCGATTCGCAAAGAGCGCCGGGTTCGGATTGATCGAGCCGAGGCTCTCGAGGCGCCCGACCCGGAAGCCCGTCTCCTCGAGCAACTCGCGCGCCGCGGCGGTCGCGGGATCTTCGCCGGGATCCACCAACCCGCCGGGAATCTCGAGAGTCACCACCCTCGAGCCATGCCTGAACTGCCGCACGAGTACGAGCTGCTCGTCTCGGGTCAGCGCCACGATGTTCACCCATTCGGGCGACTCGATCCGGAAGAAGGGATGGGAGTCCCCGGTCCGGGGCGATTCCATCGTCGCCCGATGGACATCGAAGACTTTGCAATGCTGGAGGTGCTCCTCGTCGAGCACACGCCAGGCGGGCGGGTGTCCCGGAGTCGGAGCATTTGCGTCGTCGGAATCAGCCATAACGATGAGCCTACCATGGGGAATCGCGTCGACCGGGGCGCTTTCGGGCTCCGCTTGAGGTGAGCAGTGCTAATCTCGCGCCGCTCCCCACCTGAAGGCACTCCTTTGCATTCCTCTACGCCCGGCCAAGGCAGCGCCTCGAATACCGCTAAAACGAACGCGCGCGAGCTTCTCGAACGCGGCGGCCACCTCTATATGGTGGGCTGCGCGGTTTTCGTCGGCCTGGCGGGCGCCCTCGGTGCGGTGCTTTTCCGATTGCTCATCCGGGCCATCCAGGGCTTCGCCTTCGAAGGCCTGGACGGCGTCGTCGCCGTTTTCGAAGAAGGCATCGCCGCGGAGACCCGCGACCCCCTCGAAGTCGCAGATCAGATCGCCTGGTATTGGCGAATTGCGATTCCCGCGATCGGCGGCGCCATCGTGGGCCCGCTGATCTACTTCTACGCCCGAGAAGCCCGCGGCCACGGCATCCCGGAAGTCATGAAAGCCGTCGCGGTCCGCGGCGGCGTGATTCGCGCGCGCATCGTCGGCGTGAAGGCCCTCGCCTCGGCACTCTCGATCGGAACCGGCGGCTCGGTCGGCCGCGAAGGACCGATCGTTCAGATCGGATCGGCCTTCGGCTCGAACCTGGGCCAAAAACTCAGCCTAACAACGGCGGGCGTACGAACCCTCGTTGGCTGCGGCGCCGCCGCCGGCATCTCCGCCACCTTCAATGCTCCGATTGCCGGCGCCATCTTCGCCGCGGAAATCATCGTCGGCGATTTCGCGGTGACCCAGTTCACGCCGATCGTGATTAGCTCCGTCGTCGCCTCCGTCGTGACGCGTTATGCGATCGGCAATCATCCCGCGTTCATCGTGCCCGACTACGAGATCGTGAGCCCCTTCGAACTCGCGCCCTACATGATCGCAGGCGTCGTCGCGGGACTCGTCGCCGTTGCTTTCATTCGCACGTTGTCCTGGTCCGAGGATGTTTTCGCGAAGGTGCCGGTCCCCGAGTGGTCGAAGGCCGCGATCGGCGGCGCGATGGTCGGAACGATGGCCATCTGGCTGCCGAATATCTACGGCGTTGGATACACGACGATCTCGGGCGCCCTCGCCGGAACGCTGACCGCGGGGCTGATGGGCGTGTTGGTCGTCGCCAAGATCATCGCGACGTCCGTCACGATCGGGTCCGGTGGATCCGGTGGCGTCTTCGCGCCTTCGCTCTTCCTCGGCGCCATGGCAGGCGGGGTCGTCGGAACCCTCGTCGAGCAGTATTTCCCGGGTGCAACCGCGAGTTCCGGGGCCTACGCCCTCGTCACGATGGGTGCCGTGGTCGCAGCCGCGACCCACGCGCCGGTCTCGGCGATCATCATCATCTTCGAGCTCACCCAGACCATCGATATTATTCCGGCGCTGATGACTGCCTGCGTCATCAGCACCCTCGTCGCCCAGCTCTCCTATCGGGATTCGATCTACACCACGAAGCTCAGACGTCAGGGCATCGACCTCTTTGAGGCGAAGAATCCGAACGTCTTGAAAGATTTGTCCGTGCGCGACGTGCTCGTGCTCGACCCGGTCGTCATCCCCGCCTCCGCCGACTTCAAGACCGTGCTCGATCTGGTCGTCACGAGCCCGCATAGCCAGTTCTATGTCGCGAAACCGAACGGCGATTATCTCGGCGCGATTTCTCTGCTTGAGCTGCGACGCCTGATCTACGAACAGGAGACGCTGCAGCATGTCGTCGTCGCCGGGGATCTCGTCGACCGAAGTCATCCTTCGGTGACCGATGACGTCGACCTTTCGGTCGTCATGCAGATCTTCAGCTCGTCTCATATAGACGAACTCGCCGTGATGGATGCGGACGACCGCACGAAGCTCGTCGGCACCGTCCGCGAGAAGGATGTCATCGACGCGAGCAATCGCGAACAGCTCCGCCGCGACTTGGCCGGCGGGATGCACACGAGTATCAGCGCCGCGGGCAGCGGCCAAACCGTCGAACTCGGCGACGGCTATCAGCTCCGCGAAATCATGGCGCCGCCCCACGTGACCGGCCGCTCGCTTCGCAAGCTCACCTTACGAGAACGCGTCGGCGTCCAGGTCCTCCTCGTGCGCTCGAAGAAACCCGAAGGCGGCACCCATCTTCGCGTGCCCCACGGCGACGACGTCCTCGTCGAAGGCGATGCGGTCATCGTCGCGGGAACCACCGCCGCTCTCGACATGCTCGACGCGCTCTCGGCCCAGCCGCCGCCGGATGTGACTCAGATCTGAGACCCGGCCCACAGCCGTCGCCCCGAAAAGCGCCTACGATCGAACCTCCCTCCGACGTCATCCATTCCTCGTCGGAGAAACCGGAGGTCTCGCATGCCCGATTCGAACCGCTCTTCTGGTCAGCCGCGAACATCGATCGCCGCGCTCCTCATTATGCTGCTCGTCGCAGCCTGCCTCAAAGGAGGCGACGCCCCGAGTCCACCGGTTCAGGTCGCCTTCGTCGAAGGCCCGCGCCTCTCAACGAAACTGGGCGCGATCCCGCATCCGATCTCAACCGAGGTCCCCCGCGCCCAGCTTTACTTCGACCAAGGCCTAACCCTCATCTTCGGCTTCAACCACGAAGCCGCAATTGATTCCTTCGAAGAAGCGATCCGCCTCGACCCGAGCTGCGGCCCCTGCCATTGGGGCATCGCCCTCGCCCTCGGCCCGAATATCAACCGCCCGATCGGCCCCGACGCTTCGGCCCGCGCCTATCAAGAAGTCCAGACCGCCCTTCGCCTAACAGAACCTGGTACCCGGGAGCGCGCCTACGTCGAAGCGCTTGCGCCCCGCTATGCCGCCGAGCCTCCGAAAGATCGAAGCGCCCTCGACCTCGCCTACGCGAACGCAATGCGCGCCCTTCATCAGGCGGACCCGAGCGATCACGACGCAGCGGTCCTCTTCGCGGAGTCTTTGATGGATCTCTATCCCTGGGCTTATTGGACGCCCGAGGGCGAACCCCGCGAGTACACGACTGAGATCATTGCGACCCTCGAATCCGTCCTTGAACAAGAACCCAAGCACGTCGGCGCGAATCACTACTACATCCACGCGGTCGAGGAGTTCACGCCGGAGCGCGGTGAAGTCGCAGCCGATCGCCTGGCGACGCTCGCGCCGGAAGCGGGACATCTCGTGCACATGCCCTCGCATATCTACTGGCGGGTCGGTCGCTACGAGGACGCGGCAGACATCAACCAGCGCGCCGCCGCTGCGGACGAACAATTCTTTGAGTGGTGCCGAGGGGGCGCGTTCTACTCCGCCGCCTACTACCCACATAACGTGCATTTCTTGTGGGCGGCCGCCTCGACGGAAGGGCGGCGGGACCTCGCCCTGATGACGGCGCGCAAGCTGGAAGCCGCCATGAAGCCGGCGCTCGAGAGCGTGCCGATGGTTCAAGAGTTCGTTGCGATCCCCGTTCTCACGATGGCGCGCTTTGGCCTCTGGGACTCGCTCTTGGGCGAAGCGCAGCCTTCCGAGGACTACGTCTACCTCACCGGAATCTGGCACTACGCGCGCGGACTCGCGCAGTTGCGATCGGGTGCGGTCGAAGATGCCCGCGCTTCACGCACTGCACTGGGCGCAGCGGTCGATGATCCGCGCAGTGCCGAGCTCATCCTGGCGGGAGGGACCTCCTCGGCGCAGGCGCTGCTTCGAATCGCCGCGGCGCATCTCGATGGGGAACTCGCCTTGGCTGAAGATGCGGCCGAAGACGCCGTCGCGCATCTCCGCAACGCCGCCGCACTCCACGATGCGCTGCCCTACATGGAACCGCCGCCCTGGTATTCGCCGCCGCAGCAAGCACTCGGCGCAGTACTACTCGACCTCGGTCGTGCGGAAGAAGCGCTCGCAGCCTACGAAGAGGACCTTCAGCACTATCCAAAGAATGGCTGGTCGCTCTTCGGGGTCGCGCAAAGCCTCGATGCAATGGGCGACTCGGCGCGCGCGGAATGGGCGAGACAGGGGCATGAGCGAGCGTGGGCCCGCGCGGATGTGGCGCTCGAGCGGACTCGCTTTTAGACGACAGCTTCCGAAAAACGGATCGCCTAACATCAGCGAAGGGTCGGGATTAGCTCCGCTCGGAGAGCGAGAGGCTCACCCCAGTCGTGCCGGGCGTGAGCTTCTCGGCGGTTCCGCTCGAAATGTCGCCCGCGGTTCGGGTCATCGCATTCCCGTCCGCATCGAGTCGCGCTGAGATCGAGATCTCTCCGGCGAATTGCATGCTCGGGATCATCACGTTCTCCGGGCCGATCGAGAACGCGAGAGGAAAGTCCGGACTCGGAATACGCAGGACCGCGAGGGGCGGGCCTGCGGTCATGCCCTGGGGTCGTGCGATCACGAAGAGGACGCCCCCCGCCGGCTGTGCGGAGGCGACTTCCGGCGCGATCGTGATCTCGCCGGTAATTGGGGGAGCGCCGGCTGAGCCACCGGCGGCCGGGGCGACTTCGCTGCCTTCCGCCCGACTCGGCGGGACCGCGCCCCGCGAGGTCTGACCCGTCGCAACGGCGTCGCCTTCTGGACCACTCGATCCGGGCGGCGGACCGGGAAAGATCCGCGCCAGATCCGGCTGAGAGGGCTCTTCGCCGGGTTGGTAGGGCTCGATGTTCCGATCACATCCGAGCGCGCCCGCGAGAAGAACCAAAGAGAGCCCAATCAAGAACGTATTCGCGGTTTTTCGCCCACAACTCTTGGACATTGAGTTCGTTATCGCACGCGGTGTGCGGGGTAAATCGATCGAAGGAGTCGCTGAATCCGGCATGGGCGGCACGGTAGCGCGGCGGGGCGAGCTGACCATCAAGCGAGGACCCCGGTCGGCCGCTGAAACCTGCGTGAGAATTGCACCCGCTTCCAAGACGACCACCATTCAAACTCGACGACGCCGAGCGCGCCAGTTCGGCCTCGGCCTCATCGCGTCGACCCTGGTCTCGACCGCCGGAAATGCAGACGAGACCTGCCCGGACGGTCAGATTCTGGCAGGCGGCGCTCCGGACAACGGCCTCTTCGCGGCGGAAGTCTCCCGCGACATTCGGGCGGTCTGGTGCGAGGAGTACGACGAGCTCGGGCGAAGCCGACGCATCGGCGCGTACCGCGAGCACTACCCGAGCGGGCTCCTTCGTGCGGAAGCGAGCTACATCGAGGGCCGACTTGCGGGGCCCGTCGTCGCGTACTTCGCAAACGGAAGCCTGTTCCTGCGCGGCGTGCTCAGCGACGGGGAATGGACCGGCGACTTCGCGCTCTACCACGAGAACGGTCAGCCCTGGCTTCGGGCCGAGTTCGCGGGAGGCCGCCTCAATGGGCGTGTCGCTACCCACTACCCCGACGGTCGCCTCGCCAGCGAGACCCGTTTCCAGAACGGTCGCGAAGACGGCCTCGCCCGCACCTTCTACCCGCAGATGCTCGGCGGCGGCCGGCGCAGCGAGACGCGGGTTGAGGCGGACGTATTCCTCGCCGCCCCGGTGCTCCATCCCGCGACGGTCGCCGCAGGGCCCGCGCGAGAAGACGTGATGCCACGGCCCGCCGCCGCATCCCCCGGCCAAGTCCGCGCACTCGAAGCGCAAGAATAGAGACCGGCTGAGCAATCGCCGTTTCGCGCATTCATCAGCGTGATACGCTCGACCCATCACTGCTCGATGGACCCTTTCCACGAAGGGATGTGGCCCATCGTTCCGCAGCCTAGGGGTGGTCGGCGCGCGCTTCGAAAGAACGCGGTCGACCTGAGAGCAGACCCTTCGAACCTGATCTCGACTCTTTTCCTGCTCATGACGAAATCGGCGAAGGCCTTCTTCGAACACGAACCGCGAAAAGAGCGTGCGTAGGGAAGGCCTAAATATGTCCGCCGATTCCAATCCGACCTCCGAACACCTCGCGCTCCTCGCTTCGAAATTCTCGCTGCCCGGACTCGGGAACAACCCGTCCTCCGGACTCCTGGGCACGACGCCCGGTAGCTTCGCGAACTCGCCTCAAGTCGGAGGCGCGCGCACATTCTCTTCGCCGGACACCCCCGGCATGCCGCAGCCCTCGGACAAGACGGCCTGGGATTTCATGCCGCCCGACTGGACGCCGCTCCCCGAAGGCGAGCGGAAGGCAGAATCGGCGCATCCGGAACTCGCGCCGAAGAATGCGTACGCGTTCGCAGCACCGGAAGGCTTTGAGCCGATCACGCAGCTTGAGCATGCGCGCCTCGGCACGGTGACCGATGCGATGCGGCGCGTGGCTTTGAAGGAACCCCACCTTACGCCGGAAGAAATTCGCGACGAGGTCGCGGCCGGGCGGATGGTCATTCCCGCCAATCGCGTTCATCTCGAGAACAACCTCGAGCCGATGGCGATCGGTCGTGCCTCACTGACCAAGATCAATGCGAACATGGGCGCGTCCCCGATTTCGAGTGGCACTCACGAAGAGATCGAGAAGTTGCGATGGGCGGAGCGCTGGGAAGCAGACACCGTCATGGACCTCTCGACCGGCGGCGACGTCGACGCGACGCGCGAAGCGATCACGATGGCATCGACTGTGCCGATCGGGACCGTGCCGATCTACTCGATGATTCTCGACAAGAAGATCGAGGATCTCGATCGAGAGACCGTCCTCGAAGCCCTCGAACATCAGGCCAAGCAGGGCGTCGACTACTTCACGATTCACGCCGGCGTGCGACGGGAACACCTCCCCTATGTGGCTCAGCGACTGATCGGAATCGTGAGTCGTGGCGGGAGCTTGCTCGCGAAGTGGATGATCCATCACGAGCAGGAAAACCTGATGGCGCAGATCTGGGATGATATCTGCGAACTGGTTCGCAAATACGATGTGACCTTCTCGATCGGGGATGGACTGCGCCCAGGCGGCCTCTCGGACGCGACGGACCTCGCGCAGCTCGGCGAGCTGCAGGCGCTCGGCGAATTGACGGAGCGAGCGTGGCGACATGGTTGCCAGGTCATGATCGAAGGTCCGGGCCACGTGCCCTTCGACCAGATCGAATTCAACATGAAGCTCCAGCGACGGCTTTGTCATGGCGCGCCCTTCTATGTCCTGGGTCCGCTCGTGACCGACATATTCCCGGGCTACGACCACATCACGAGCGCGATCGGTGCGACGTCGGCGGCCTATCACGGCGCGTCGATGCTCTGTTACGTGACCCCGAAAGAGCATCTCGGTCTGCCGAAGAAGGACGACGTGAAGCAGGGCTGCGTCGCCTACAAGATCGCGGCGCATGCGGCGGACGTGGCACTCGGCATTCCGGCGGCACGCGATCGCGACGACGAGTTGACCAAGGCACGCGCCGCGCTCAACTGGGAGAAGCATTTCGAACTCAGCTTCGATCCCGATCTCGCGCGCGCGTATCACGACGAAGATCTCGACGTCGATACCGACTTCTGCGCAATGTGCGGTCACGATTGGTGCTCGGTCCGGATCTCGAAGGAGATCACGCTCTTCGTTTCGGGCAAGGACGAGGACTACCAATGGGACAAGCCGAAGATCTCCGAGGCGCTCAACGACACGCAGAAGGAAATCCTTCAGCAGCGTGGCGTGCTCTCGCCGGAAGAGATTCATCGACTCGCTTCGAAGACCCAGGGCGTCATGGCACAAGAAGGTCGCAAGGCCGCGTGCCATAGCGATGTGGTCGACGAAGAGTCCGCGGCTCATCTTCAGACGGAGCGACTCGACCCACTCACCCTCGAACCGCTCACGCCGCTCGCACAAGACTCGTCGAGCCAAGACGCTTCAAGCTGAACGGATCTCCGTCGTGATGTCACAGACCGTGCTTCGGACTTCGCTCTGGCTCGCGCTCGGCGGCTGGGTCGGATCCTGGGCGTTCTTCGCCTTCGTGGTTTCGCGCATCGCCTTCCAGGTGCTGCCCGGCGATGTCGCCGGCGACCTGGCGGGGGATCTGCTCGCGATCCTTCATTGGGGAGGCGCGGCCGCCGCCTTTATTGTTGCGGCGGCGGGGGTCGGCCTCGGTCGCCGCGGATGGGTCATCGGCCTGCCCGTTGCCCTCGGCCTGATCTGCCTGCTCAGCGAATTCTTCCTTTCACCCGAAGTCGCGGCAGTGCGGCCAAGCACCCTCGGTGCGGCCAATACCGAAGAGACTCAATCCCAATTCCGCGTCCTTCATCGGCTCTCGCTCGGGATGTTCATGGCCGTCCACGTCGCGTCGATCGCGTTGGTCTGGCTTCAGGCGCGGTTGGATACCCGCGAACTCCGCGACGCATCTTGAGGTCCGGCTGTGGGATGACCTCCGATTGGCGCGAGCGGTCTGCGATTTCTGATCCGCGATGGGCCTGCTGGGCTCCGACTCGCACCCGGCGTTCTCAACCGTAAGGCCGCGAAATTGCGATAAAAATCCATAGCCGCGCTCGCTGCGGTGTTGTATCCTAGGCGGCCAGTCAGAAATTCCGCTGCAAATTCAAGTACTTGCGGCTGGCTTCGCCGTCTTTGCTCGAATTTTGAGCGCGTTCGGTGAGGGTCCAGCGTGAATTCCCCTGAATCTGGATTCTGAGCTGGAACCGGGAACGATCGCGCCGCGCTCGTGTCCATCCAGCCAGTCAGCAAATTCAGCAAGCATCGCCCGCTCCGCTTTCTCTTTTGAATCAGAAAGGAGTGGGAGGGCGACTTGAAAAGCAGCGTACATGAGCGGCCCTCAAACCCTTAAAGGCCCATGCAACCCGCATCAGCCCACGGGACGGGCCAAGGAAAGAGAACGATGGACGAGATCAAGATCAAGCTCGCACTCGAACTTACGATCAGCGAGAGCGACCTCGAGGATGGCTTGGCCGAATACGACGAGCTCAGTGTCGATAGCCTGATCAGCCAGATCCTCGACAAGTCGATCGCCGTCGATGAAATCGAATGCAAGACGATCGAGGGTCCGAACAACCTCGAAGAAGTCGACGAGCTGCGCACGGCTTCGAACGCCGGATAGCTGCCGGATCGCTTCGCGCACCTGATCGCTCCGCGTGTGCGGCGATCCTCCTCAAGTCCGTGATCTGCAGAAGCTCGGTCGCCGAGAACCAGCCCAAGATGTTCGCATCGTTCGCTCCCCTTCGGAGCTAGACTCGATCACATCATGGGCCAGATCGATTCCCTCGCGCTTTTTCCGCTCGCCGACGTCGTCCTCCTTCCGGAGGTTTCCGTCCCCCTCTACATCTTCGAGCCGCGCTATCGCCAGATGACGCGCGATGCCCTCGATGGATCTCGGCAAATCGGGATGGTCACCGTTCGCCCGGATGCCGTCGCGGGAATGGCCGGCGATCCCCAGGTCTTCGACATCGGCTGCGTCGGCCAGATCGCCCACGCGCAAGAGCGCCCCGACGGCACCTTCCAGATTCTGCTCGAAGGGGTTCAGCGTTTTCGAATTCTCGAAGAGCCACCGCGCGAAGACAGTCAGCTCTATCGCAGCGCGCGTGTTGCATTGCTCGAAGATCTTGAGCCGACGACCGAGCAAGAACGCGAGCACATGGTTCGTGCGCGCGGCGAGTTGATGGTGTTGCTCGAAGAGCTGATTCGAAGAATCGGATCGAGCGAAGATCCCGATCGCGCGGTCGAAACATTCGCCCAACTCGAGCCCGCGCGACTCGTGAACGCGTTGACTCAGTCGATTGCGTTCAGTCCGATCGAGAAGCAACAGCTACTCGAAGCCGACTCACTAACAAGACGCTGCGAAACCCTATCTGAATTGTTGCGCTTTCGACTAGCGGACACCGGAATGGGCGGATCTCTTCCGAACTGAAGTTCTCGATTTTCTGACGTCCCGTAATATCTCGATATTTCGCATTAAATCGAGATAAATCCAGATTTCGAGAGATCGTGATTTCTTAAACAGTGGTTCACTCGCGGCTTCCGAACCGTCGAAACAAGTTACGCATGTTCGTCGAAGAGCCCCGAATCACATCGGAAATTCAATTGCAAACACTGGTTAAAAGCGGTCTCGACGCCGCTTCTGGGTGTTTATCTATTGTGTCACCCGGCAACGCCGATCCGGGGTGCGTTTCATTGCGTGCGCACAGCATGAATGATTAACTCGACTTCGCTCGGAAAGATCAGCAGAAAAATCGAGTGAGAACCCCGTTGAACCTCTTGAGATCCCCCCAGATCCGCTCGAGAGCCCGAATTCTGAGGCCAGGACCCCCCGCCCCCGGACACGCTTCCGGACCCGCGGATCAGGCAATCCAGCTTCGCGATTTCGGACCGATCGAATCAAGATTGCCGTCCACGCACCCGTCTCGAACGGATCGTGCGCTCGGCGATCGGGAGGAAATCGGCCGTGCCTCTTCGTTCTCCGTGATTTCATCCGCGACTCCAACCGGCACCCGGCTCGTTCGATCACTTCGCTTCACCTCACGTTTCTATTAGCGCGGCTTCGCCCGCGCTCGGTTGGCTCCTTTTAATGACCTTTTCGCCCAAGGTCTGGGGCGACGCATTGCGTCGGCTTCAGAGCGAGATCCCCGAATTCACCTACGACGCATGGATTGCGCCGCTCGCGGTGAAGATCGCTGACGATCGACTCGTGCTCGGCTGCCCGACGTCATTCCATCGCGACCGGATTCGCAATCACCACATCGACGCCATCCAACGGGCCTGCCGCGGAGCCATGGGGCTCGACCCGCTCGCCGCGGGGTCGCCCGTTCCGATCGATCTCCTCACGAAGTCTGAGTTCGCCGAGGCCGAGGGCCAGCGATTCGAGATCAGCGCCATTACGGCCGCGCTGGCTCAGGAATCGCGCGTCGGCATGAAGCGCGTCGGCGTGGCGCCGCAGGCTCGCGCGGTGAACGGTGCTGACAGCGTCGCGTCTCCGATCTCGATCGATGCGCCCGTCTCGACTTCAACGACTTCAACAACCTCGACAACCCCGACAACCCCGATGACCCCGATGACCGCACGCTCGCGGGCTGCGGGTGCGCCGGGCAGTTCGGTGCGACCCGAGCCTGTTGCACTCCTCCATGCAGTGCCGCTTCCTTCCGATCGCCGAGATGCTCAGGTCGCTCAGTCGGAAAAGGGTGCCGCCTCGGTTCGCAACGACGCGGTTGGAGCGACTCGATCGTACGGCGAACCCCGCACAGACGGTGGTCCCTCCTTCGGTCTCGAAGGCCAGCCCCGCAAGCGGCAGGACGAGCCCTTCAACTTCGAGAATTTCATCGTTGGCCCGTGCAACGCGCTCGCCCGCGAAGCCACGCTGGCTCTCGCGCGGCAGCGACAGCAGAGCCTGAACCTGCTCTATCTGGGCGGGCTGTCGGGAATGGGCAAGACCCATCTCGCCAAGGCCGCGGCCCAGGAAGCTCGACTTCAGCTTCCCGAAGGCCGCAATCCGCGCAGCGCCGGCCCCGCCGCGAGCCAGCCGACAAGCGGCCCGCGTTCCCGCGTCATCTACACGACCGCCGAACAGTTCACGAGCGAGTTCGTTTCCGCCATGCGAAACGGGCGGAACGATGCCTGGGCCAAGCGCTACCGAGGCCCGGTCGAGCTGCTCATCGTCGAAGACATCCAGTTCCTGGCGGGCCGAACCAAGACCCAGCAAGAACTCTTCCACACCGTAGGCCATGTCCTCGACCGCGGCGGCCGCGTGCTGCTGACGGGAGACCGTACGCCGCGGGACCTCACGGGCCTCGACGAACGGCTCCGCGCCCAGGTCGGCCATGGCTTCGTCGCTGAACTCGATCGGCCCGACGCGATCGTCCGGCGCCACATCCTGCGCGCGAAGGCGGCGGCCGGTGGCGTGAAGCTGCCCGCGGACTGCCTCGACCTCCTGGTCGACGCGACCGAGTCCGAGATTGATGGCGCGAGCGTGACCGAAGTGGAATCGCTGCTGATTCAGGTCGTCACGACTTCGTCCCTGCTCGGGCGGCCGGTTGACCTCGCCCTCGTCAAGGAAGCCATCGATCTCAAGACCGGCGCGGCGGCGGAGCTCGCCCCGCGGCAGATCGAGGTCTCCGAGATCGTGAAGATCGTGGCCGGCTTCTTCGGCGCGCGACCGGAAGCCCTCGCCTCTCGATCACGCCGGCGCGATGTTCTCGTTCCGCGCCAGCTCTCGATGTACCTGGCTCATCGCTATACCGACGTGTCGCTCACGGAGATTGGACGCGGCCTCGGTCGAGATCATCCCTCGGTCCGCAACGCCATTCAGCGCGTCGAGAAGCAGATCCTCGAGAATGCGCCGCTGCGCTACCAGGTCGAAGCGCTCTCGGAGCGGATCGACAAGGCGCTCGCCGAGCGGCACTAGTCGCCCGGATGCCATTCTCGTCGATCGCGCACCATACGGGGCCGATCACGGCGGACGCGTCCGAACTTGTGCCTGCCCCGTCCCGGGCTTGGGCTAAAGACCGGCGGTCGGCATCACCGCCGGCTGCACGACTTCCAACCGATCTCGCCAGCGCGCTGGGCCGGAGAGCTCAACCTGATTCTGCAGATGCTCGGGCTCGAGGCTCGGCGGATCGAGCTCTGGATCTTCGAAGCGTTGCACGGTCTTGTAGAGCGTCGTTCGCTCAACCGGCGTGCGGCCGATCTCCCGGATCAATCGGCGGAATTCTTCCGGCGGCGTGTTCTCACCGTGATCCGATCCGGATTCGCGGCTGATCGACTCTTCCATCAGCGTCCCGCCGAAGTCATTGGCACCGGCGTTCAGCGCCATCTGTCCCAGCTTGTGGCCCATCTTGACCCAGGAGACCTGGATGTTCTTGATGTGGGGCCGCAAGAAGAGCCGCGAGACCGCAATCATCCGCAGGTCCTCTTCCATCGACGGACCAGGCCGCGCACCCATCAGGTTGTAGAGCAGGTTGCGTTCATGAATAAAGCCGAGGGGAACGAACTCCGTAAAGCCTCCCGTCTCCTTTTGGATCTCGCGGATCAGATCGAGATGGCCCGCGATGTGATGGGGCTTTTCGATGTGTCCGTACATGAGCGTCGACGTTGAGCGGAGCCCGATTCCGTGGGCGGCCTTGATGATCTCGACCCAGCGATCGGTCTTCAGCTTGTTAGGCGACAAGATATTGCGGATCTCGTCGTCGAGAATCTCTGCCGCGGTCCCGGGCATCGTTCCAAGGCCGGCATCAACAAGCCACTGGAGATACTCGGAGAGCTCCATGCCGCTCTTCTTATGCGCGAAGTCCGTCTCTTCCGGCGAGTATGCGTGGATATGAAGATCGGGATAGACCGCCTTGATCGCTTTCAGGATGTCGCGATAGGTGTGGTGATCCTTGTTCGGATGGATCCCGCCCTGGATGCAGACTTCCGTCGCGCCGCGTTCGATCGCGTCCTTGCACTTGAGAATGATCTCTTCGTGACTGCGATCGAAAGCTTCTTCTTTGTCGTCCTTGTGTCGCGCGAAGCCACAGAAGGAACAGCCGACATAACAGACGTTCGTGAAGTTGATATTTCGACAGACGACGTAGGAGACATCGTCTCCGTTATCCCTTTGTCGCGCGAGATTGCCCGCGGCAATCAAAGCATGGAAGTCCATGCCGGACGCCCCGAGCAGACGAACGGCATCGTCCTTCGAGAGTTCCTTACCTTCGAGCGCTCCTTCAAGGAGCGCACGCACATCAGGGGATACGGCAGAAGTCAGTTGTTCGAACACGTCAGGCGGCCTCCTCGGACTGGTCGTTTCGCTGCGCATAGCCCTCGTCGTTGGCGTATTTAGGCAGCAGATCCCGAATATTCGGGTCAAAGAACTCGGGTCGTTCGAGGATCCAATCCGGATAGACCGGCCCTCGCTCAAATAGCTTGAAACCCGCGGCTTCCGTGTCCTCGCGCAATTGTCGCAGCGCGGGCCAGGGAGCTTCGGGATTGATGAAGTCGACGGTGATCGGTGAAACACCGCCCCAGTCGTCGACGCCGGCGGCGAGCAGCCGCGGCAACATGTCAGCGCCCAGATTCGGCGGCGCCTGAACGTGCACTTCGCGCGGAAGAAGGAGCCGCGCGAGGGCGACCCAACCGACCACACGGTCATCATCGAGGGGAGATGCTGCGCGCATCTTCGTCCCCGGCTTCGGATGGAAGGGCTGGATGATCGCTTCCTGGATATGGCCGTAGCGATCTGCGAGATCCTTGATCGCCCACAGCGTGTCGACGCGTTCGTCGTCGTTCTCGCCGATGCCGAGGAGCATGCCACTCGTGAACGGAATCTTCAGCTCGCCCGCTTCCTCGTGCATCTTGATGCGGGTCGCGGGTTCCTTGTCCGGCGCGTGAAAATGGGGACCGCCCTTTTCGCGCAAGCGACGACTCGTCGTCTCGAGCATCAGCCCCATCGACGCGTTGTACGGCCGCAACCGCGCCATCTCGTCCTTGGTCAGAATGCCCGCGTTCGTATGCGGGAGCATTCCCTTTTCGCACGTGATCTTGCACGCATCGACGATCAAATCCGTCGTCGATTGAAGTCCCCGCGCCGTGAGTTCTTCGCGGTAGCTCCTGTAGGCGATCTCCGGCTTGTCGCCGAGACACATCAGCGCTTCCACGCAGCCCGTCGAGACCCCACCGCGCACGACTTCCTCGACCTCTTCGATCGAGTAGGTATGCGCCTCCGCTGACTCGGGCTGTTTCGCGAAAGTGCAGTACGAGCAGCGGTTGCGACACAAATTTGTGAGGGGGATAAAGATGTTGCGCGACACCGTCACGCGATCCCCGGTAATCGACGTCTTGATCGCCCGCGCGGCCTCGGCCATCGGCGTCCGGATGCTCTCAAGGTGCAGATTCGCACCGAGCGCTTCCGCTTGATCCCGCGACAAGGACTTACCTGCGACCACATCGGCGACCCAGCGCTCGACTTCTTGAGGAGTCGGCGAGGCAGCGGATGACGCGCGGCGGGGGGCGTCCGATTTGACGTCGGATTCGCGATGAGACAAGGGTGGCTCCGGGGGGATTGGGGCGGCGGTGATGAATCATCACACTCATCGACAATGCCCGCAATCGCCCGGGAATGAACGTGATTCGGCACGTGACCGGCCGCTCTTTCAGCGTCAGCAGAATCCCGAGTCGGGAGTCAGATATCCCAGGGGGAATCGGCCCTCCGCGACGTCAAGCAAGCCGATCTACCCACCGAATAGTCCGTGAGGCTCCCCGCGGATAGAGCGTGCAGCTGGCTCCCCCCTTTCCGCCGCGAAAAGGATCGATGCGAAACCCGCTGCGAAGTCTATCTGCTCGAATCACGCTGCTCGTTTTCATTGCGACGGTGTTGAGTTCGCTGACCGTGACCTGGATTTCCCTCCAGTCGCTCGACGGGTTCCTGCGCCAGAAGGTCGACCAGCGCTTTCCGCAGGTGGCCGCTCGCATCGCTCACGAACTCGACCAGTGGTACACGCTGCGCGCGCGGGAAATCGAAGTCTTTGCTGGCAGCGCGATCCTCACCGAGTCCGCCCCCCAGCTCGGCGCGGAAGGACGCCGTGGCGACCGAGCTCGCGCCGAGGCAGAGCAATACCTCCGCTACGTGCTCGAAAGCTTCCCGCAATTCGAGCGCCTGGTCCTCGTCAATCCCGATGGGCTACCGATGGTCGAAGTGGGCACCGGCGTCCCCCTCCCCGACGGATTTCTGGCCGAGACGATCCCGACGACCGAGCACACACGAATCTCCGAGACGCATCGGATCGGCGACCACCTCATCCAGATCGCCGCGGCTCCGATGCGCGACGGACAGACTCGGACCATCGCGCGGCTCTACGCGATGATCGATGTCGCCACATTGAATCCGCTCCTCAAGAGTGCGGAACTCGGCGACAACGCGCGGGTCAGTCTCGTCGACCGTGATCAGCGCTTCCTGAATCCGGCGGAAGGCGTTTCCGCCGAGGCTACGTATCAAGGTGGCCAGGCCGAGCGCGAACACGCTTCCTCGGTCGCCTACTACCAGGATCCCCTCGGTCTCGAAGTCGTCGGCGCCAGCGCTGCGTTTCCACGCTTCGATTGGACCCTCGTCATCGAGCAGCCCTACGACGAGGCCTTCGCGCCCATCGTGAGCTCCATGAGCCGGGTCGCCGCGCTCAACTTGGCGATCGTGCTCGGCGTCGGACTGCTCGCCTTCCGGATTGCGGGATCGATCGTGCGCCCGGTTCGCGCACTCTCTGATGCGGCCAAGCGCCTGCACGAAGGGGAACGCGAGGTCGAGATCCCGGAGACCAGCTACTCAACCGACGAGGTCCACGTTCTCACCCAGACCTTCAACGAGATGAGCCGCGGCCTCGGACGCAATGCACGTGAGCTCGAAGAGAATCAGCGCGAGATCGAATCATCGAACCAGGCGCTGCTCGCCAAGAACGAAGAGCTCTCGAATATGAACCTCGTGCTCGAGCAACTCTCGATCACCGACGGCCTCACGAAGCTCCACAACCACCGCTACTTCCAGGATTCGATCGCCAATGAGTGCAAACGCGCGATCCGCACAAAGGATCCGCTCTGCCTCATTTTGATCGACATCGACTTCTTCAAGAAGTGGAATGACCGATTGGGGCACGCGGGCGGCGATGAGATCCTGCGCCGCATGGCCGAAGTCCTCAATATGTCCTGCCGTGAGACGGATCTGCTCGCGCGCTACGGCGGTGAAGAATTCGCATTGCTCGCCATCGATACCGATCTACCGGGCGCGACCGCAGTCGGCGAGAAGATTCGCCAAGCCGTCGAGGAAACGGATTTCGTGACGGACGTGCCGAGCGAACGCGAACAGCTCACGGTCAGCGTGGGCGTTGCGGCGTTCAGCGGTGATCGCATGCAGCTCTTCGTGGATGCCGATGCGGCGCTCTACGCCGCAAAGGATTCGGGTCGAAACCGCGTGGTCGTCGCGCGACCGTCAACCAACGGATCCGAAATCCACCCCGACGAAGTCGACGAGACCGATACCGACGTCGACGTCGACGCCGAGGCGTAGGCCTAGGGTCGCTTCGACGCCGGGGGCGGCGCGCCACCCTCGACACGAACGCCTAACAGGCTCTCGTGAATCCATCCGGCGGGGCCGCCGGTGACGTGAACCAGTCGCCAATCCCCTTCGCTCACCTGCGGAATCACAGGCGTGCCTGATTCGAGCACCGACAGGACTCGCTGGTCCGTCGAGGGACCCGCTCGCAGGTTGACGCGCTTGGCTTGAATCAGCCGTGCGTTTCCAGCGGCGAGCACATCCTCAGCCTCGGCGAGAATCCCTTCCGCCACGCGGCGAGCGCGATAGACGAAGAAGAGCGCCGCACCGAATCGACCTTCCCGTACCTGTCGTTCACCTTCGTCCAGCTTCTCACGCGCAATCGCAATCTCGGCTTCGCGCCAGGGCGCCTGAGACGCCGCGCGTTCGACTTGGATACGCGTAACCGCCAGCGAGGAGACCGCGTCCGCTCGACCACTGCTCCCCGCGAGACCCGACTCGACTTCGACTAACGCCAGCTCGGCGGTCTTGAGGTCCGCCTGGAGGCGAGCAATTTCACGTGTGAGTTGTTCAGCGCGCTCGGTCTCCGCCTGTCGGAAGAGTTCTGCTTGTTCCGCTTCGAGGCGTGCAGCATCCACTTCACAGAGGACCGTTTCCTCTTTCTCACCCGCCAGGAAGGAGAGGTCAATCCCACCGATCGGAGGAATCGGACCATTGGCACAACCCGAAAGGCCGAGGGAAAGAAGGAGCGCCGTTCCGGCAAGGCCGGGGGCGAGCCACGTGGGGCGAGCGGGGGTGCGATGGTTCTTGAACATGGTTGCCTCGTGATCCGCAGGCCGAACTCGCCCGGCGGGATCCCAAGGCGGTCACCCTGTTCGGGATTTTTCCGCGTCGACCGAGGACGGTGGCTTGCGCCAACGTCGATGGGTCCAGATCCATTGCCCGGGTGAAAGCCGGATTTCTCGTTCCAACTCCGCCGTCACCCTTTCGAGGTTCCGCCGGAGAACCATGGCGTCATCGGATGCCCCTGGCTCAAGCTGGAGTGCAGGATGAAACGTCAGTCGATGATGACGACCGTCCGGGTCACGCCGCGCGAAGGCGCAGAGCACGGGGGCTCCCGCCCGTGCCGCGAGTTTGAGCGGCGCGAATCGAGTACTCGCAGGAAGGTCGAAAAAAGGTACGAGAATGCCTTCCTCGGCCCGCGCATGCTGATCCAGGAGCGCGAGAATGTTCCGCCCCGCCGCCAGCGCCCGAATGAATTGAACCCCGGCCCGCCGGCCCATCGCGATCTGCTCGATCGCTTTGTGCCCTTCCTTCTTCGTCGCCTCGGGTCCACCGCGGATTCGCAACACGGCTTCCTCAAGCGCCGGATGGGGTGGCGCTCGGTACACCGCCGAGACCGGCACCCCCAGCTCCGCCAGCTTCGCGGCGCCAAGCTCCCAATTCCCGAGGTGCGGTCCGATCACGAGGCAGCCCACGCCACCGGCCGCCGCACTCGCGGCCTCGACATGTTCGAGGCCCACGACTTCGATGCGCGAGAGCATCGTGTCACGATGACGCCCGGACATCAGCAGCAGCTCCGAGATCCCCTGACCAAGATGCGCAAAGACTTCGCTTTCGATCGCTCTGCACTCGCCCGGGGACTTTTCAGGGAACGCCGCCGCGAGCTGCTCCCGAACGCGGCGCACCCGGGGCCCATGCAGACGCCGCCAGGTGCCGCCGAAGAACGCACCGAAGCGCAGGGTCATTTCGACCCCCGCCCACTCGCTCAAAAGGACCGCGCCCTTGAGACCCGTTCTCAGGACTCCGTCGACGAAACTCAAATCGGAAGGCCGTTGCGCGCCTGCGCCGTTAGGCGAGACGCGGAGGGCGTGCGATGGCCCCGAGCCGAGGCCATCTCATCCCTCGCGATGGGTCGCAGCGTCGAGCGCGGCAATCAAACTAGGTCGCAGGTCCGCCGGTTCGAGAATATCCGTGAGCGAGCCGACCTGCTTCGCTCGATCGACCGTGTGCACGGCATCGAACTCCGCAGCGGTCGCGGCCTGCTTTTCGAGAGTGACCTCTCGCAAGACCGACTCGAGCGCCGCTCGATTCTCTTCCGTCGGATGTCGCCGGGCGAGATCCGTCTTGTCCTTGACCCGCGGATCATCGAGAGCCTGCGCACGCACCTCGCGACTGAAGACCACCGTCGCCGCGGGCCCACCCCCGATTACCGAGGCATAGGAACCGGAGAGCGCGACCGCCTGCATCTCATCGTTCAGCTCCTGACTGAAGACGACGTAGGCCCCCCCGTGATAGCGCGACACGACCACGAAGTAGATCGGACCCTGGAAATTGACGACCGCTCGCGCAATCTCGGCTCCGTTCTCGAGCTGAATCTTGCGGAGCGACTCCGGAGAGCCATCGAAGCCCGAGAGATTCGCCAACACGACCACCGGTCGATTACCGCTCGCGGCGTTGATCGCCCGCGCAACCTTCTTCGACGATTGCGGAAAGAGCGTGCCCCCACTCCAGGACTCTGGGCCATCGACCGGGTGATACCCGTCCCGAGGCAGATTCTTACTCTCGATCCCGATCAAGGAGACCGGCTTTCCCCCGATATGCGCATCCCACACGATCGCCGTCTCGGCGCCGACCCATGCGTTCCAACGTTCGAGATGACCGCCGTCGGTATCGACGATCGACTTCATCACAGCACGCATCGCGAACGCACGTTTGCGGCCGGGATTCGTCTCATCGCTGAAGAGCTCGCCGATCGTGGCGAGCCCGTCCGCATCTTCGGGCGCAATCGCGGTGTCCGCGATCGAACGCGCATTCGGATCGCTCGACGGGAAAGCGCGCGGTCCCGCTTCGCCGGGCACGACGTAGGTGTATCGATAGTGCTCGTAGAGAATCTTGTAGGCATCGGCGAGGCTGCGCGCGAAGTACTGCGCCTCCCCATTCGGCCCCATAATCCGTTCGAAGCCACCAATGGCAATCTCGTCTTCGGCGGAAACAGCCCCCGAAGCTTCAAGCGCCGCACGACCCGTCAAGACCATCGACGCATTCTGCGTCATGATCAGGACACCGCGCGTATGCATGAGCATCGTGGCAAGGGCATCCCAGTAGCTCTGCGCACCGACGTTCACGCCCTGCACGATGATGTGCACGACACCGCCCGCCTGGGTGTACGTCACGATGCGCCGAACGACTCGCGCCGTCGCGTCGAGGTTCTCCGTTCCGCTATCCATCGCGATCTTCGCGCCGGAGGAAACCGGGACCCATTCAAGAGGGACGCCTAACGATTCCGCGAGGTCGAAGGCAGCAATCACCCGATCACATTCGGGACCGGCGAGTGCCCCCATGCCCATGGTCGGATCCGAGAGGAGCGCCACGCGAAGCATGCCTTCCGGCACCTTCTCGGTCGGCGTCCGGATCAGACCGAACACGACTGCCGACTTGTTCTGCCCGTAGGGACGGTCCGCGACCGAAACCGCAACCGGGCGTGACTGAGCTTCATCGAGATCGTATTCTTCGAAGCTCGCCTCGTCGGACTCGCTCGTCAGCATCTTCACGATTTCGTAGGGGTAGATCAGGCGGCGGCGTCTTGCGGCGACGACCTTTCGTTCGTATTCCTGCGCGGGCGAAAGTTCTCCGTCGTGAGGCTCTCGCCAATCGACTTCAAGCTGCTCTCCTGTATCCGTAAAGACGAGCTCGACGGGAGTCGGCTTTGAATCCGGATCTTCCCGATCGAGCCGGTTCAAACGAACCAGGACCTTTTCGAGTCCGAGATGACGGGTCGCGGGCGCCAACCTGCGCGCGATGTCCGTCGCGATCTCCGGCTCGATGAAGATCGGCGGTGCCACGAAGAGGGCGATTCGGTTCCACTGCAAACGACGTCGCGGATCATGAGTCTGAAGGATCGTGCGCAGTCGTCGCGCAGCCCGATTGAAGACCCGCTCGAAGGTCGCCAGATGGTGATAGAGCTCGCGACCGGGCTCCGGCGATCGATCCCGCGCATCGGCGAGAACGAAGACGCGCTCATCTCCGGGGGCAGATCGTGCTCGGCCGTGAAACGCGTAGATGCCTTCGTCGGCTTGCAGCCGTTCGAGTTCGAATCCCGCATAACGCGAGAGAGCGATGCGCGCGGCCGTCTCGGGATGAAGATCGTGGTCTTCGACCGCCTGCTCGAAACGGCCGTCTCGCCGCACGAGCGTTCGGTAGACATCCCCTTCCCCGTCCGGGGTGAGGGAACCGACCGTGATCCGCCCTGCGAAGGACGAATCTTGATAGGTCGTTTCGAGTTCGCGCAGGACGTCGTCCCAATTGAACTCGGCGTGGGCAGGGATCAGATATTCGAGGGCCAGGATCGGCGTGGCGGGATCCTGGTCCGAAAGCTCGGCCGCCCCCCGCATCAGTCGGTCCATCCACATGCTCGCTTCGTCCGCCGCGCCACTCGCGGCGAGCACGACCCCGCGGTCGCGGTATTCGACGCAATGGATCGGTTCGCCATCGACTCGGACGGCACGATAGGCCTCCGGTCGCGACGGGGCATAACGTCGCTGGACGTGGGCCGCGAGAGCGATCGCTCGTCGGTTCGGATCTTCGCCGTTGATCCATTTCCCGACGCGCTCGAACACGAGTCGCGGGGAAGCCGCGACTTCGAGCAGGACGCCCGAGGGCGGGGCAACAAGATCGACTTCCGCTTCCGCCAGCCATGCTTCGACGCTGCGCGAAGAACGCTTGGCGCGCTCTTCGATACCCGGCTGCTGGAAGACGACATAGGACGCTTCGAGTGCCGCATCGGCGACGGTCTCGCTGACCTGCGGGCGCATTCGGGCGATTCGGTTGAGCGCCCTCGCGAGCGCATCATCATCCCCGAGATAGATCCCGCGCTGGGCGATCGTCGTGACGCGCTTGAGCACGCCCTGCATCAAAGAAAGTCGCAGCGCCTTGTCCGCCTGACACGACTGGATCCGCAAGACGGCCCGGCGCAGCGGATCGAGATCGCCGAGATCGGAAACGCCGTAATGACTCAGCGCACTCCGCAGCAACTCGAGGTAGCCCTCGTCGATGCCCGAGCCCTTGGCTTCGATACGGCGCAGGAACATGCGCAGGCGGGCGCTATTCGACGGGCCGGACTCACCCGAGATCGACGCGCTCGGCGCGCGGATCGTGAGCAATTCGACGTCGGCGAAGGCCATCACTTCGTGGCGGATTTCCGCGAGCTCGCGTAGGAAACTCTCGGAGATCTCATCGGGCAGCGGTGCCTCTAGAAAGCTCGTCAGCGAATTCGCGCGATCGGGATTAGCGTCGTATCCGAGCAGAACACGGCGGACTTCATCTCGAATCGCATCCATCGCCGCACGGCGCAGACCGAGGTCCGCGTGATCCGCCGCCGAAAGATCGGGGCGACCGAGCGGCTTAACGCCCTCTTCCGTTTCCTCCGGCTGGAACAGGAGCGCCAACGGGTCGACCTGGTCGGGCAAGGAGAGACGCGTGCGCGTCGCCGCATCGTTATCGTCATCCGCGGACTCTTCGATCACGAGGATCACGTCGCCGGCGGCGACTTGCTGTCCCTTCTGAACGACGACTTCCTTGATCGTTCCGCCGACCGGTGCGTTGAAGCCGATCTCCATCTTCATGGCTTCGAGCAAGCCGAGGGGCTGACCGGCCGCAACCGTGTCTCCGACTTCGACCTGAATCGCAACGACAACAGCCGGGGTGCTCGACCGGACCTGTCCCGCGGTCTGCGAACCGAAGCGCATGGCATAGCCATCGACTTCGAGTCGCAGCCCTCGATCGTTCGCGTCATAGATCACCCGGCGGACACGGTCGTCGATGATCAATCGCGCGGCGTGATCGCCCTCTTCACGCATCGTCGCACCGACAGCGACGCCCTCGAGATGGACGCGATAGCGCCAGTTGCCGATCGCGTAGACCTTCAGGCGATAGCTCTCTGTACCAAAGGAGAGGTCGATCTGCTGGCCAACGCTCGAGGGCATGCGGTCGAGGCGACCATCGCTAAAGACGCCGTTGCGAAGTGTTCCGCGCGTTCGCTGATAGGCGAGGATCGCGGCGGCGACGAGACCGTCCTGGGCGAGATCGGGTTGAGACTCCCCGATCGAAGGGCGTTCGGCGCTCCATCGGTCGAGCCACTGGGTATCGACGCCGCCTTCGCGGAAGCCGTCACTCTCGAGAATCGAAAGCAGGTAGCCCTTGTTGGTCGCGCCGCCTTCGACGACGAGCTCGAGATCCTTAAGCGCACACGCGAGACGCGCGATGACCTCTTCGCGGGTATCTCCGACCGTGATCACCTTGGCGATCAGCGAGTCGAAGTCGTTCGAGATCACGCTGCCGGTGGTGACGCCGGAGTCGACCCGCGTGTTCGGACCGAGTGCCGGCTCGAAGAGTGCAATCGGGCCAGGCGATGGCAGGAAGCCCTCGTCGGGGTCCTCCGCACAAACGCGCGCTTCCAGGGCGAGGCCGCGGTTCTGTCGCGGGATATCGGCGATCGACTCACCTCGAGCGATGCGAATCTGGATCTCGACGAGATCGACGCCCGCAATCAACTCGGTGATGCCGTGTTCCACCTGGAGGCGCGGGTTCACTTCCAGGAAGAAGAAGTCTTCGCCGGTCAGCAGGAACTCGACCGTGCCGACACCGCAATAGCCCACGTGCTGCACCAGGCGGACCGCGGATTCTTCAAGACGCGTGAGCAGTTCTTGCGAGAGTCCGGGCGGCGGGGCTTCTTCGAGCACCTTTTGATGGCGCCGCTGGACGGAGCAATCGCGACATCCGAAGGCGCGACCGTTGCCGTGCTGGTCCGCTGCAACCTGCACTTCGATGTGTCGACCGCCCTGCACCATCGCTTCGACGAAGAGCGCACCGTTGCCGAAGGCGGATGCGGCTTCGGACTGCGCGGAACGGAAGGACTCTTCGATGTCATTCGGATCGTGGACGATGCGGATGCCGCGCCCTCCACCGCCGGCGGTGGCCTTCAGAACGACGGGGAATCCGATCCGCTTGGCGTGCTCGAGCGCATCCACTTCATCCGTGAGTTCGCCGCCGCTCCAGGCGGTGACCGGAACGTTCGCGCTCTCCGCGAGTCGCTTCGAGGTGATCTTGTCGCCCAGGGAGCGCATCGCTTCCGCGGTCGGACCGAGAAAGATGATGTCCGCCGCAGCGAGTCGCTCGACGAAGACTGGATCTTCCGCAACAAAGCCCCATCCGGGCCAGACTGCGTCGGCACCGACTTCGCGCAGCGCCGCGATGACCGCATCATGATCGAGATAGGCGGCGACGGCGCCGCCCGCGGAAGGCAGTTCAAAAGCGCGATCGGCTTGTCGCACGAAGGGGGCATCGCGATCCGGTGGCGTGAAGAGCGCGACAACGTCGAGGCCACCGCCTTCAAGCGCGCGGAGACTCTTCGCCGTGCGCAGACAGCGAACCGCCGCTTCACCCCGATTCACGATCGCCAGTCGTTCGATCGACCGCTGCTTCGGCCCCTCGCCGTTCGCAGCGAACTCGCCCTTGTCTCCGCTCATTCCGAGTCCCCATTCGCGGCGCCAGAAACGCCCGTGTGTTCTCGCGATCGCAAGGATCGCAGCGGCAATTTGGATAGCCGTCTCATCTCAGGCCCATCGCCTCGCCGCTTCAAATCCGTTCGTACCTTCCGCACCGACCGCCCAACCCGGCGCATCCACCGTGACCTGCGTGCGCAGGGTCATCGAACACGCCACGAAACGACCGTGATGTGAGAGCGAAAGCGCGACCGTACTGCGGGTGCCGTCGATCTCGACCGTCGGAATCTTCCCGCGGCGACCGATCGATACGCGTTCCGCCTCGATCCCGAGATCCCGGGCGATGACTTCGCGCGCAAGCATGCGAACCGAAGCGCTTGGATCGAAATCCATCGCGTCCGCCGGGGCCTCGTCGACGGAGGACACGACGGCCTCCCAGTCTGATCCCTTCGGAAGGGCGCGAACGTGCACCCGGTCCGGTGTCTCTTCACTCCGCAGCTCGAGCAGCCTGAGTGCGGGAGCGATGGAGTGAGGCAAGTCGAGGGTGCCGCGACGCTCGAGTAGATTCGCATGGATGAGCGTCGGTGGATCGAAGCGTGCAACGAGCGTGACCGGCGAAAAGATGAAGCTGGGATCGACCTGCTTCGCCAGCTTGTAAGCCGCTTCTTTGGCGGCCCAATGCGCCCATCGGCGAGCATGGGGATCGGGATCCTTCGCGATCGCGCGCCGCTCGGTCGGATCAAAGACCCGTTCGTCGAAGCGCGGACGAAACGTCTCGGGCTGCGTATCGGGGTCCTTCAGATCGACGACATCATTTCCGAGCATCGAAGTAGTCCTCTTCCATGCACGTCAGCTGACGGATGATCTGTTGAGAGATGTCCCGTGACCTTCGCACGCCGCGAGACTCGCTCTTGGGTTCGATGCACGTGAGACTGACGCGAATGCGCTCGTTCTTCGCGGGAAAGTCGCCCCAGGTTTCCTGGTGGTCGCCGCGCATATAAACGCAGAGCACGCGGCAGCCCGGGATCGCACCGACGATGCGGCCGACACCCCAGGCGGCGGAGGATTCTTCTATTCGCCCTGAACGACTCCGCCCGGCTTCGGGAAAGATCAAAGCGGTCTCTCCCCTCCCGAGCAGATGACGCACCCGCTCGAGAACACCACCGACATCTTCCCGCGTACCGCCCCGAGTAATCGGAATGCATTTCGCCAGGAAGATCGCGAGTCGGTGGTACCAGGTCCGCCCGAAATTCGTCCGCTCCGGGGTGTTCCAGGGAAGTTCGTTGGGATGCTTGATCCAGTAGAACCCTGTGCCTAATGACCACGCGATAATCAACGAATCGATCAGCGTGAGATGGTTGGCACAAATCAGCATCGGACCGTCGGACTGCGCGCGCAGCGCCTGGTATTGCGCGCGCACGCTGTCGACGTTCTCGACCCGGTAGCGGAACCAGAACCGCATCCAGGCAATCGTTCCCGTGACCCAGATGGGGGCCGAGAGCATTGCCGCGATACGCTGGCGTGCATGCCGCCGCGTCATCGCGGAGTCTGCTCCAGACTTTTTATCGGCCGTCATGCCTTGGCTCACCAGTCCCGACAGTCGCCGGACTAGAGCTTCCCTGAAATCAGGTTCACCGCGTCACCGACCGTGTTTACCTGGTCGACGTCTTCGTCAGCGATCTCGATGTCGAAATCATCTTCAAACGCGATCACGACGTCGACGAGCCGCGCCGAATTCACCTTGAGGTCTTCAAGGATGTTGGTCGCCATGCCGACCGAGGCAAGCGCACTCTCGTCCTTGACCCACGGCGTAAGGATCTTGACTACTCGTTCCATCACTTCGGACTGTTCCATCGAACTTCACTCCTTCGTCTTCTCGTGTGCCGCGCCCTTTGGCGGGGTGAATCGGAAGACCTTCAAATGGTTGGTTTCACTTCATCTCACCGCGGCTAGCCATCCCAGCCGCGAATAACAATCTCGCGGAGCCTCCGGCTAATCCCGATACCGCTTGAACACCAGACATGCATTGACGTCGCCGAATCCAAAACCGGCCTTCACCAACACATCCATGTCCGGCATCTCCCGCATTTCGTGCGGAATCGAACTCGCATGGGGCTCGATCTCCGGATGCACGTCTTCGCAGTTCACCGAGGGATGCACGAAGCCCTTCGACAACATCAGGATCGACGCCACCGCTTCGATCCCACCGGCGGCGCCGAGGGCGTGACCGATCATGCTCTTCGTCGCCGTGATCGGCGGCAGTTCACCAGGACCACGACCCAGTGCGCGCGCCCAGGAACCCACTTCCTTCGGGTCCGCTCCCGTCGCGGTCAGATGGCCGTTGATCGCATCGACTTGCGAGGGATCGACCCCCGCGTCCGCGAGCGCTTCAGCGATACAGCGCTGAACACTCGTCGGGTTGGGAGCGGTCATGCTGCCTCCCATTCGGTGACCGCCACAGTTGAGGCCGCTGCCGCCGAGTTCCGCGTGAATCGTCGCACCGCGCTCAAGAGCCGATTCGAGACTTTCAAGCAGAACAACGCCTGCCCCTGAACCCGGGATGAATCCGCCGGCGCTTGCCGAGAGCGGGCGCGAAGCCTTCTCCGGCGCATCGTTTGAGCCGCGATTGAGCACGCGCATCGCATCGAAGCCCGCCCAGATATAGTGGCTCGCCGCTTCGGCACCGCCGCATAACATGCGATCCGCAAGGCCCGCGCGAATCCGTTCCATACCCATGGAGAGCGCTTCCGTCCCCGTGCTGCAGGCAGAGGAATTCGTCGTCACCTGATTTCCGAGCGAGAGCTGGCCCGAAATCCGAGCGGAAATACCACTCGCCATGACCTGCTCGACCGCGGTCGAGCCCATGCGACGAATCTTCTTTTCGTTCGTCTTCGGCACGACCGTGTTCGCGATCGTATCCATCCCGCCGATGCCAGTTCCGAGGATCGCTCCCGTCCGCCAATCGACCTCATCGGAGTCGTGCGCCGGCACTTCGAGCCCCGCGTCCTTCCAGGCTTCGATCGACGCGAGGCTCGCATAACGATGATTCATATTCATCGCCATCAGCTCGTCTTCACCGAACGCCTCAGCACACAGCTCGTCGACACCTTCCGGCGTCCCGGCAACCGTGCAGCCGAATTTCGCTTCGATCATCGACTCTTGCGTCTTGATCCCCGACTGGCCCTTACGCAGCGCCATCTCGAAGTTGTTCACGCCGTTTCCGTTCGGCGCAATCACGCCGATCCCCGTAATCACGACTCGCTTCTTTTCACCGGCAGCGCTCATCGCGGCACTCCCATCCCCGACAATTCGCCGGAACAGACGACCGTTCCGTCGTCGAGCTTCATTTCAAATTCGGCACGGAGTTTCTTCCGTCGCCATTGCTTGATGCGTCCCGTCGTCGTGACGCGATCACCGGGCTTCACCATCCCGGAGAAATCGATCGAACAGTCGGTGAAGATCGTGAGCAGCTTATCCACGTCCGCACGACTCGTGTCCGCGGCGTAGAGATAGATCCCGAAGGCCACCACGCCGGCCTGCGCGGCGGTTTCGATCAGGATCACGCCCGGCGTGATCGGATTGGCCGGGAAATGTCCGCGATAGAAATCGGACTCAACCGGGAACGTGTACCGCGCGACAATATGCTCCGAGTCGATCTCGACGATCTCGTCGATGAATCGAAAGGGTTCCTGTTGCGGAACCATCTCGAGCACTTCCTGCGGTGACAGGATCTCACCCACCGTACATCCCTCCGTTCACATGGAGGACCGAACCGTGGATATAGCTTCCGCGCGTGGCCAGGAAGGCGACGACATCGGCGATCTCGGCGGCGTCCGCGACACGACCGAGCGGAACCTTCGCGAGAATCTGCTGCTGGATCTCTTCGGGGAGCTCATCGGTCATTTCCGTTTCAACGAAGCCCGGCGCAACCGAGTTGACCAGGATGTCTCGTCCTGAAAGCTCCTGCGTGAGCGACTTCGTGAACGCGTCCAGCCCCGCCTTCACCATCGTGTACGGAATCTGTCCCGCGTTGCCCGTATGTCCGACGACGCTCGTGATGTTGATGATGCGGCCGGTTCCCTTACGCATCATGAAGCGCCGGAGCACGAGCTTCGTGAGATACCAGGTTCCGCGCGCGACGCTGGCGATCGAGTCGTACTGATCGAGGTTCATCGACAGCATGGGCGCATTTACGTTGTAGCCCGCGTTGTTTACGAGTACGTCGATGCGACCGGCGACGGTCTTCAGCTCCTTGATCATGGCGTCGAGGGATTCGGAATCCATCAGGTCGGCCTTGATCGTGAAGGAGCCGTCGAGTTCGGCGGAAAGCTTCTTCGCGCCCTCTTCCGACGATCGATAATGAATGCCTACGCGGAACCCTTCGGCGGCCAGCGCCCGACAGCACGCGGTTCCGATTCCAGTTCCGCCGCCGGTGACGATGGCGACGGGGCGGTCGTCCGTTCCTTCACTCATTTTTCCATCTTTCCACCGCGGCTATTCGCGCTTTGTTCGGGGTAGTCGGGGTAGTCGATGTCTCGGAACAAGCCGACGCGCGCACCCTTCACCGTGTAGATCTCTTCGTCATCGATCAGGACCTGCGCGTCGCCGACGACCATCGAGGCCCCGGCGTTCTTGAGCTCCGTGTATCGCTTGACCTGAACCTCGTAACGCATCACTCCGTCATGGGGTCGGATCTGTCCGAAGAACTCGACCTCGCCGCAGCCGAGCGCGCGGCCCGCGCCGACGCCGCCACGCCAATTGCAGTAGAAGCCGAGCAGCTGCCAGACGCCATCGAGCCCGAGGCAACCCGGCTGAACCGGATCATCGAGGAAGTGGCAATGGAAGAACCAATCATCGAGTCGAACGTCGCGGCTCGCACTCATCGTGCCCTTGCTCTTTTCCGCGGTCACATTTTCGATTCGATCGAGCATGAGCATCGGCGGAACAGGCAGGCGCGCACGAAAGCCCTCCGGCGGATCCTTGATCAGGCGGCCATAGGCGAAGGCGAGCAGCTCCGATTGATCGAAGTGGTCGCGGCTCTTGAACTCATCGTGGGTCAGCATGTCGTTCCGTCTTGGCCCGCTGGGGGCCGGTTCTAGATTCGAGTGAATCGGGTGGGTCCGGCGATTGAGGTGCTAGTGGATCGATGACGTAAAGCGCAGCATGTAGCTACCCCAACTGAGACCGGACCCGACCCCGACAACACAGATGTCGTCTTCCGCCGTCCACTTATCCCAGCTCTGAGAGATCACCGACGCGGAACTCGCGCCCGCTGTATTCCCGAACCATTCGCAATTGGAGTGGTGAAGATCTTCGGGGATTTCTGCCCGCCGGCAGATCGATTCAAGCATCCGCCGATTCGCCTGATGGCCGACGAAGTTGAAAGGTCGCGCGGGGTCTGCGTGCGCCTCGTGGCTCGCCTTGTAGAGGTCCGATGACTTCCGAATGCCAAAGGTCTGGACGGTGCGCCCTTCCTGATGGAAGTGCCCGAGCCGCGGGACGACGACCTTGTCGTTGCCACCGGGATCGGAGCTGAAGGTCTGGCCGAAGATTTCAGCGCGGCCCGCATGCTTCGTGGAAACGACGGCGGCAACCGCGCCATCGCCCCAGAGCACGGCGCTCGCACGATCTTCGTAATGCACGGTTCCGGTCATGGGCTCCGCCGTCACCACGAGCACATAGTCGGGCAGCTTCGACTCATCCATCAGCGAGAGCATGTACATGCCGGCGATATACGAGGAGCATGCCGAGTTGATGTCGAGGGCACCGGTTTCGATGCCGAGTTCGCGCGCGATATTGCAGGCTTCCGCCGGAGAGACTGTATTCGGCGCGCAGCCGCCTCCGAACACGACGCCGATCTCGGACACGTCGATTCCGGCGCGGGCGATCGCCATCTCGGCGGCACGTGCACCCATCGCGGCGTTCGAGATTTCCGCCGCTTCGACGGCACCACGCGGGTCCGCGTTTCGCGTCTCCCGAATATAATCGAGAGGCAGCGCGGTTCGGCGACTTCGAATCCCGGTCCGTTCCATGATCCACTCGTCATTGGTGCCAATGTCGAGGTCTTCCAGGAAGCGGTTCGTGATCTCGTTCTCGGGATTGAAATGTCCCAGTCCGAGAAGGTTCAAGCTCAAGTGCGTGCCCTCAACCAGCCATCATGCGTTACGGACCCTCTCCGCAACACTTTTGGAATCGCGCAGGAATCCATCCGGTCCTTCAACAGCCTTCGCGTTCGACTATTTCGTCGAACCCGAGATGTGTTCCCCACCATCAACGCGAATCAATTCGCCGTTGATCCAGCTCGCTTCGTCCTGCGAGAGGAGGTAGATCACGCCGGCGATATCCTCCGGCGTCGTTAGGCGACCACCGGGATTCCGCAGGCGGGCCTGGCTCTTCAGCTGGCCGCTACCGGGGATGGCGCGAAGCGCGGGCGTATCGGTCACACCAGCCTGGATGATGTTGCACCTCACGCCGTAGGGCGCGAACTCGATCGCGATCGAACGCGCGAGGGATTCGAGGGAAACCTTCGCAGCGGAGACCGCGGCATACCCCTTCCAGGCGACTTCATTGCCTTCACTCGTCATGCCGAAGATGCGTGTATCGGGCGCGAAGAGGCCCCGGGAGAAGAGTTCCTGGGTCCAGCCGAGAAGGCTCGTCCCCATCGCGAGAATCGTGCGACCGAAATCTTCTTCGTCGAGATACGAGGTACTCGGGTACACCGGCTGGCTCACCAGGGGATGGAGTCCATCTTCGCCGGCTTCGAAGAGTTCGTCGGCGATCTCGGTCAGCTTCTCGGCATCGACACCGAGTCGCTCCGCGAGCTTGGCACCAGCGCTTCGCGCATCGACCTTCTCGGGGGCGATCAGCTTGAGATTGCCGAAGGCGATCGAGTGAAGGAGGACGCGGACTTTGCCGTTAGGGCCGATCGCTTCGGCGATCGAGTCGATCGTCTCGGAGCGTTTGTCGGCGGCGATCGCGTCGGCGTTCCAGGTATGGAATCCGATGCCGCCGGCTTCGGCGATCCCAGCGATCTCATCGAAGTGCGGCTGGATGTCTTTCATGGCGCCGCGGCGGTCGCGATGCACGATCAGAATATTCAGGCCGCCCTTCGCGAGTCGCTTCGCGGTCGCGAGGCCGAAGCCACTCGAGCCACCAAGAATCAGCGCCCATTCGTTACTCGGGAAACCCGCTCCGGATTCGTTCGTGCCCAACATCTTCCCCTTCAAAGCGGCCCGGAATTGGGCGGCTCAATTCTCGTCCCTGCGGACCTGTCGTCTCGACGTTTGCGCTGCGCATACGTCCGTACGCCCGACGCCAACACGATGTGTTCGCAACGGGTACTTGATCTCGGGACGCAGCCTTGGGGGTGAAAGCCAACCCACAGCGACTCCGATCGTCTTCAATCAGAAGCGATCGAATTCCGGCCCCGAAGCGCATCCAACGAAGGAATTGGCGTTCGGCTCCGAGAGATGTGGGAACGGCTCGCTGCGACACGGAAACCGCATTGGATCCGGCTAGCTAGAGCGCGGGATCCGTTGGGGAAATCCGATTGACGAACATTAGCGAGGGATTCACCAGCGAAGTGCAAATCTATGGCAAAATCTCGGCAGCTCTGTCGCAGGGCCAAAGCATGACCGATGGTCGCATTTCGTCAATGCCTGCTCGAGCCGCGTTCGGCGTTCTGATGAATGCGTGCTTTTAGCCTCATTCTCCGAGATTGAGCTCTCGAGCGAAGTGCACCAGGCCCTCTCGGCGGGAGACGTCGATCTTGATTCCCGGGGGAAGCGCATCGTTCAGGCGATTGAAGTAGCGGCGATCGTGGCGTGCGTCGACGATCACCACCAGTCCGCGATCGGTCTCGCTCCGAATCAGCCGACCCGTCATCTGCTTGAGATGCAGCAGCATCTTGCCCAGCGAGGCCCGACTGAACGGATCCTCACCCGCCGAGCGCAATCGATCATCCCGTCGCTTCCGCAACTCCGTCGGCACCTCAAAGGGCAGCTTCTCGATCACAACCGCCTGGAGATCCTCTCCCCGCACGTCGATCCCCTGCCAGAAGCGCCGCGCTCCGAGCAGAACCGCCCCGCCCTTCGCCTTCTGGAAGCGATCAACGAGCGCCCCGGGATCATCCCCCGCGCGACGCGGCAACAACACTTCGATCCCCTCGCCCTCGAGCAACTCGCTCAACCGGTCCGCGGTATCGCGCATCCGCGCGAGGCTCGTAAAGAGCCCGAGCGTTCGACCGCGCAGCGTCCGCGCGAGCTCTGCCAAAACCTGAGCGGTCTCCTCAACGAGCTCCGAGTCACTTTCGATCGCGACCACACGCATCGACTCTTCGTACGGGAAGGGCGAACCCACGGCGCGGCTCCAGGAATTCGGCGTCGCCGAACCCGCAAGCCCCACTTCACCGAGCGCCGCGTGATCGTCGCCCCCCACGAAGAGCGTCGCAGAAACCACCGCGAGACCTTCGACCTTCTCGAGGAATTCCTCTCGAAAGGCCTCCCCCGGCGCGACCGGTCGCAACACGAGTGACCACCGATCGTAGGGACTCTCAAGCCCCTCGAAGGCCCCGACATAATCATCGGAGGCCGGAGCGAAAGCAGTCCTCAGCGCATGAGCCGCGCCTAACAAAGCCTCGGCATGGGCTGTGATCGAACGCTCCGCTTCCTCTTCGGCTTCGAGGTCGCGTTCGGGCTTAGTCGGCAACCCGTCCGAGTCTTCGCCGGAGACCATCCGCTTGAAGGGCCCGAGTCTCGCCGCATGCGCCGCGATCGCCTCAAGCCGGGTCGCCGCGTTCTCCGCGAGCTCTGCTGCCGCGGGCGCACGACGCCCTGGGTCCACTCCGAGTTCCACGCCCCCGAACGAATCCGCCCCTTCCGCCATCGTCCGACCCAGGCCAATCAACTCAAGCATCAGGTCCCGGCGGTTCTGCCTGAGCGTGTCCTCTTCGCTCTTTGAGTCAGGCTGCCGAACGAGTCCCTGGCTCGCATAACGTCGCTGGCCACGACGAACCGGCGCACCGAACAACTCGTCGAGGCGCTCTGCCACATCTTCGGGGCGAACGCGCAGCGCGTAGACTTCTTCGGCGACGCCGCCAACTTCATGCCCTTCGTCCATGACGACGTGGGTGAAGCTCGGGTAGTCCGGCGGCCAGCGCAGCAAGAGATCGTGGTTCGCGACCACGAGGTGGGCCGCGTTGAGCGAACGGCGATGTCGCCCGAAGGGACAGCGCTTCTCGTGCCCACACTGCTCTCGCGAACATTGATCCGAGCGAACGGCCACGCTCGAACGCAGCAGCTCGCGCAGCTTCGGATGACGGCGGAACAGCGCCCCGGGCACGGTTCCGATCTCGCCATTCGGCCGCAGCCGTGCACACGCTTCGAGCAATGCGTAGTCCGTCTTCAAATCGTCGAGCAATGCCGGATCGGAGGACTCGCCTAACGCGGCGGAAAGCCTTCGTTCACAGACATAGTTCGCGCGCCCCTTGATCGAGAGCGCGCGCAGATTCGGATAGCCGAGGAAGCGCGCGGCGGCGGCGATGTCTTTGCGCAGAAGCTGATCCTGGAGAAGCTTCGTGCGAGTCGAAAGGATCACCGGCCCCTTCGCCCCTTCATTTGCGTTCTTGATGGCGAAGGGAATCGCGGCAGCGAGATAGGCGAGGGATTTACCAACACCGGTCCCCCCTTCGAGCTTTGCAATGCCACCGTCCTCGAACACGTGAAAGAACTCACGGGCAAGATCGAGCTGTTCTTCGCGTACGCGGTAGCCGGGGAAGTGACGCTGGCCGCGCTCGGCATCGCCCAGCGCATCGAGAATCGAATCGAGCTCGAACGCGACCGGAACCTCATCGCTCGTGCCGATTTCCAAGAAGCGCGCGTCGGCTCCGGCGCGGGGTTTCGGGCTCGGTTTCTCGACGAAGTCCTCGAAAGCTGTGAAGTCGTCGCCCGCGAAATCCGCCGACCCGAGTTCACTCGCCTGGTCCGAGTCCGGTCCGGAAACGAAGAGGTCGGCATTCGCGACGGGCTGAAGCGAATCAAAGAGCCCCCGCCAGGGCGACGAAGGCAGATGCCGGTCCATGATCCGACGCGCTTCGACATAACGCGGGGCGCCGGACTGTCCGCCCTGCGCGATCGTTCCGAGCACGCAGGCCGCATCGAGGGCGTCATGAAAAGCGCGATGGCGCTCTTCGCGACCGAGCAGCAAACGCGTGAAGGTCTCGAGGCGCATATCCGGCGCGTCGGGATGGGTGAGCGCCAGAATGTCCTGGGTATCGAGGTAGGGAGCGCTCCCGAGCGAAGAATCCACGTCGCGACGCAGGAAACTGCGTTCGAAGTCCGCCTGATGCGCGACGATCGTGCGTCCCGCCAGGGCGGCTCGCACCGCATCACGGATTTGGATCATCCGCGGCGCCGCCTCGACATCCGCATCGACGAGACCCGTCAATCGGCTCACAAGCGCCGGAATCGGCCGCGAGGGCCGAACCAGGGTTGAACCGACGCCGACCCGATCGTCCCCGGGATCGAGCAGCACGACGCCGATCTCGATGATCTCCGCCGAACGGCTCTCGGGTAGCCCGGTCGTTTCGAGGTCGACGACCGCAACCGGTCCGACGTCCGCAAGCCAGGCCTGCAACGCATCGAGGGCGAGCCCGAGATCGTCATCACCCGGATCTCGCCGCTCGATCGCGAAGCTCATCCATCCGCCTTGCTGGCTTGACTCGTCGCCGCGTTAGGCGCTCTACACATAAATGCCGCCCGAATACTCGCGGTCCTGTCGGATCTCGACGTTGATCAAAGCCGGCAACCCGGAAGCGGCGGCGCGCTCGAAAGCGGGGCGCAGCTGATCGGGCTCGGTCACGTACTCGCCATGCCCGCCCAGCGCTTCGACAACCTTGTCGTAGCGTGTGCGGTTGAGCAGCACACCTTCGAGTCGGTCCCAGCCGTAGATGGCACCCTGCGGCCGCATCATCTGTCCCCAGGCGCCGTCATTCCCAACGATGCCGATGATCGGCAGACCGAAGCGAACCGCCGTGTCGTATTCCATGCCGTTGAAGCCGAAGGACCCGTCGCCGTACATGATGACGACCGGGCGGTCCGGATGCGCGAGCTTCGCCGCAAGGGCGAAGGGCATACCGACGCCGAGCGTTCCGAGTGGCCCGGGATCCATCCACGCGCCTTCGCTCTTGACCGGGATGATCTTGGCGGAAGTCGCGACGATATCGCCGCCGTCGCCGATCACGATCGGGTCGTTCATCGTGTCGAGCCAGTCGCGCACCTCGCGGCACATGCGCTGGGGATCGATCGGCACCTCGTCACTGTTCAGCGCGGCCTGAACCTTGGCTTCCGCCTTGTTCTCGATTTCGCGCAGCTCATCGCGCCAGCTCGTGAAGTCGAGCTTCGCGCCCTGCTTCGCGATCTCTTCGCTCAGCGCTTCAAACGTGCAAGCGAGGTTACCCACGAGCGGGACGTCCGCCTGTCGATTCTGGCCGATCAGGGTCGCGTCCATATCGAGCTGGATGATCTTCGCGTCCGCGGGGATCGTCTGCCCGAAGCGCATGCGGAAGTCGAGCAGCGTCCCCGCCAGAATGATCAAGTCGATCTTCTGAAGCGCATCACGACGCGAGCGATTCAGAAATTCCGGCGAATCCGGCGGAACCGAACCGCGGCCCATGCCGTTCGTGTACGTCGGCATATGCGTCTCGGCGATGAACTTGTTCATGTCCTCCGCTGCGTACGACCACTTCACACTCGTGCCGGCCATGAGCATCGGTCGCTCGGCCTGACTCATGAGCTCGATCGCCTTCGTGACTTCGACCTTGTCCGGGTTGAGGCGCGGGGGCATCGTGCGGATCTTCGGGATCGTGACCTCTTCTTCGACGTTCCCCATGAAGATATCCATCGGGATTTCGAGATAGGCCGGTCCGGGAATGCCGGACACCGCATGCCGCACGGCGAGCTCGATGTATTCCGGGATGCGCTTCGATTCGTAGACCGCGTCGCAGTACTTCGTGATCGGACGAACGACGCCGAGGTGATCCATTTCCTGGAGCGAGCCGCGGCGCAGATTCTCGAAGGGACCCTGTCCACCGAAGATCAGGATCGGCGAGTTCGCGCGCCAGGCGTTCGCGATCCCGGTCACGCCGTCGGTCACACCGGGACCGGCCGTAATCGCCGCAACGCCGATCTTGCCCGGGTTACATCGCGCCCAGGAATCCGCCGCGTGAACGGCCGCCTGCTCGTGGCGCACGTCGACGATCTTGATGCCTTCGTCGATGCAGCCGTCGTAGAGCGGCATGATGTGGCCACCGGAGAGGGTGAAGATGACTTCGACGCCGGCCTCTTTGAGGGCCTTGGCTGCGAGTTTTCCGCCGTGAAGGGACATGGGTGGGGCTCCCTGACTCTTGAGTCGCTGGGTCGCGATCCGGCGGGCCGGATGCGTACGGGGATGATCGAAGACCCATCGAGCGCGTCTCGAAGGGCTTCGGAGGAAAGGGGTCCAACGTCCCTCAGCCGGTTTCGCTCGGGCTTCGAGCGGCAACCGGAGTCGGGCCGGATTCGCACCATATCACCCGGCTGGGAGCCCGGCCAAGGTGGAACCGGCGTTCACTCGGCAGGATCTGCGGTACTCGGGGTCGCGCTTTCGGGCGGGCGGCCCCTCCGCGATGCCCAGAACGACAAAGCCGGCGGACGCCCAAGGCGCCCACCGGCTTCAATCATTCTCGTTCTAGAAACCGTTCTAGAAACGATCGTCTTCCTGTCCTCGCCTGCTCAGCAGGCGAAAAGGACAGCGCTAGCGGATCGTGAAGGCCGCGCGGCGATTCAGCTGGAACGCGGTCTCGCCCGAGCCATTCACGGCGGGGCGGGCCTCGCCGTAGCTCACGACGGTCATCTGGCCGTTCGGGACGCCCAGGTTGTAGAGGTAGGAGCGAACTGCGTTCGCGCGGCGTTCGCCGAGTGCGATGTTGTACTCCTCGGAGCCTCGCTCGTCGCAATGACCCTCGATCGTGACCGCGGCGCCCGTGTCGCGAAGGGCGTCGGCTGCACTCTGGAGGACCGACTCAAACTCGGGCTTGATCGTCGACTCGTCGAGATCGAAGTAGACCGGAGCGATCGAGATGCTGCGGTTGGAGATGTTGGTCTCCATGACCGGCGCCGGCGGCGGCGGCGCGGGGGCGTCATCGAATTCGCTCGTGTCGGCCGGCTCTTCAACCGGAACGTCGTTGCTCGCGCAACCAGCGGCGAACGCGATCAGCGCAGCGCAAAGGATCGGCATGAGCCGCTTGTAGGTCGTGGGAATGGTTCGTCGCATCATGACTCGGTCGTTGCCTCCGCGACGAACATCCAGGGCCCACTCCACTCCCCAATAAGGGAAGCAAGGGACGCCCAGCGGCTCATCGCTCTACTTGTCATCAATCGGTTGGGTGACCCGCTGAACGGCAGCGGTGGGATCCTTCATTCATTTGAGTTCGATCGCGATTGCCTCGCGAGTCCTTCTCGGACGCCGCGGACGTTCGAATCGTGCCCTTTGACCCGAAACGCATCCACGTCTCTGAATCGGGGGAGATAATGGACGTTCCCGGGGGCTCCTGCAAGACTTGAGAGGGCACCGTGAGTGCGCCAACTGCGCGATTCGCCAACGGTTCCGTGCGATCCGTCACGATCGCGGCCGCTCGCCTCGCTATTCGAGCCTCGCGAGCACCTCTGTCAGCGCCGCCGGGTCGAGCCAGAAGTGAAAATTCTCGCGGACATCCACAAACTGGACCGTCCCAGCCGCATCGAGGACGAGCGTCGTGGGGTGTGGGACCCCCTGTTCGACGGGCTCGGCATCGGCCTTCAGCAGACCGAGGTCCTGGATCAGCTGACTGCGCGGATCCGAGAGGAAGAGGATTCGAGAAGAGAGACCGAGCTCATCGATGAAGAGCCGACTCCGCTCATTCATCTGTGCGCTCGACATGACCCAGACGATTTTGAGGTCGGGGGTCTCGAGAAATGCATCCCGCAGCTCAACGAGCCGCGCCTTGGTGAAGGGTCACCAGTCCACCGAGCGTTCGAAGGTAATCAGGACGCGATGGCCCAGTAGGTCCTCTCGGGTATAGCGGCGCCCGTCGAGGTCAAAGAGTTCGAGTGCCGGCAGCTTCCGCCCGATCGCGACCTCCGTCGCGAAATCGGTGCGGACGCGATTCTCGGTGCCGCGGGCGGAGATCTCCGCGGTCGGCAACATCAGGTTCAGCACGAAGAGCCCGACGACGATCAAACTGGCCAGTCCACGCAGAATCATGCGGCTCCTTCGCTCGAGGCATCGTCCGCGATCGCACGGCTCTCCGACACGGTCGGTTTCAGCCAGATCAGCGCGAACGCGATCAATAAGAAGGCACTCGCTTCGGCTCGCGGGAGGTCGCCCAACCAGCCGGCGTAGTCTCCGATGAGCCAGGCGATCATCCGAATCAGCGCCATCAGGATCAGCACGAAGATCGTCATCGTCCCGATCGAGCGCGAGGTCAGGGGATCCCGCGCGGCGCCGACAAGACCGCCGGACCAGGCGATCAGCGCACAGCCCGTAAACGCGACGAAATAATGTCCGATCGGACCCGTGGGAACGAGCGGTGTCGAGCCGGGGCGCTGATAGAGGAAGAAGGTCGCCACCATTGCAACGCCAAAGACGAAGAAGGCGACGCCGAGCATGCCCATCAGGAAGCGATAGAGGCGCAGTCGATTCATCGGTCGGTATGATACCGCGCGATGGCCGTGGTCAGTGCCTGACCGGCGGAATTCGTCGAAACAGCAGCCAAAGCGCGCAAGAAAAGGATGGGTCCCGACGTGGGCGGTTCCGAAGTCGAACAGAATACGACCGACAAGCATGACGACCAGAGCCAGGGCACGCCTTCCGCCGCTGCGTCCTCGACGCTTCTCCTATTGCGCTTCAGCGGGGACCTCACCACAAAGGCGGACGCGACACGACGCCGGATGACATCGCGACTGGTCGAGAATCTCCGGGCTTCGATCAAGGCGAGCGGGCGCAAGGGCAAGGTTCTCAAGGAACGAAACCGGCTCTTTGTCGCGCTCGAGGAAGCCTCTTCCCCCGATGCGCTGACCGACGAAGACATGGCGGCACGACTGGCGCGGGTCTTCGGCGTGCAGTCGGTGTCCGTCACCCACGCCGTCGAATGGACGGATCTCGACGACATCGTTCGGGAGGGCGTGGCTTTCGGTACGCCTCATGTCCGGGATCGGCGTTATGCGATTCGAGCGCGACGGGTCGGTGACCGGACCGAAGTCCCGATCCGTTCCGGAGACATCGAGATTCAACTCGGCGCCGCCCTCGGCCCCGTCGCCGG
>Ga0316209_1000868_pt1 | contig 40420 bp, 35 predicted proteins | sample 6monopyrite_MG_FD_204945 | JGI IMG/M metagenome (GOLD analysis project Ga0316209, IMG submission 204945) | Microbial mat bacterial communities from mineral coupon in-situ incubated in ocean water Damariscotta River, Maine, United States -... | ecosystem: Environmental > Aquatic > Marine >...
CGATCCCTTCGGATACGCCCAAGCACATGTACGCGGCGATGGGTTTCGAGACAGCGTGTTTGACCTGGGAGTGGGTCAGAGAGGGCGTCAAGGAGGACGCCAAGTAGAATCCCGACCCTTGTTAGGCCCCGCCTCCTTCGAGCCAGATCGTGATCGGAAGCAGCGCGTAGGCCGCGAAGAGCGAGAACGTGAAGAGCACAGTCGCTCCCATCAGCACGCGCCGCTGCCACTTGAGTCGCTGGGCATCGGCGATGTCGCACTCGCCGACGTTTCGCGCCTGCCACCAGGCGTAGCCGAGAATCAGGGCGGTCAGAGAGAACGTCCAACCCTTGTACTGCGAGAGGGTGATGAGCCAGGGGGCCGAGGACGCGAGGGATGCAACGGCGCCACCGGCGCCGAGCGCAACAAGCGTTAGTGGAAGCGCGCAGCATGTCGTCCCCAGGACCGTCATGCCGAGGGCGGAGAAGACACTCAGAGATCGTTTCTCGGTCGCCATCAGAAGGTCACCCCCAGCCCAACGTTGACCACCGGCCCACGCGTGAATTGGGTTCCGCGAACCCGCTCCCACGTCGGGACCCTGACCTCCGCTCGCAGCATCCAGTTGTCCCAGTAGCCGACCAGAATCGGGCCTAACGTGAGTCGAGATCCGCCGATTCGGCCCGCGACATCTCGGCCGCCTTCTTCGTAGCGGGCTTCGAGGTCGACCATGACGAAGGCGCCCCAGTTGCGCTCGTTGTCGTGGTAGACGTGATAGCCGAGGTTCGCATCGAGTCCGACCTGATCCCCCTGGTCGATGTTCTTGACGCCGTCCGTGTTCTTCCACCAGAAGACATCGACGAGGGTGTACCAGCGGAAGCTTTCCGTGCTGATCGATGCGCTCAACCCGAAATCCCAGGAGCCATCGCCCAGAGGATCGCTCTCGGAAGTGGATCCGGTCGGAACGCGAACCTGGGGCGTGAGGCCGATGTTCATCGTGCTCTTCTTGAAATTCCAATACTTGCGCAGAGGCAGAGCGAAGATCACATCTCCGAGTCCCGAACCCTGTAAGCGACGCGTGCCCGGGCCTGCAGAAACATCGCGATGCTGCACGATCCAGGGGATCTTGACCGTCGCGCGGATCTCTCGCTTGAACGTATAGATCCCCTCGAGCCAGGTCGTGTTGACGAAGCGTCACGGTCCGTGGGATTCGGAATGTCATCCGTCCCGTTCTTGAGTTCGTCCGAGACCCGCGTCTCGTTGCGAATCTGGAATCCGAATCCGTCTTCCCATCGAGGCGCCATATCCATCACCGGCTGATGCGCTGTTGCTTGACTTGCGAAGGCGAGCGTTGCGATCAGGACGGCGAGCCGACTAACGCCCCGCATGGAGTTCGACCCGAATCGAAGTTCCAACCCGGGCATCCTTGACGCTTTCCGCTTCAACGGAAACCCGTGCGTCGAGGGCTTGCCCCGCTTCGGTCGCGCTTTCGACCGAGTCGGCGCTCAGCTGATAGGCGGTCTGTGTGCCGGGGCGGGTGACGCTCCAGTCCTCGCCGTCGGTTGCAACGGCGCCCGCCAACTGAAACTCGAAGCGAACGGGGTCGTATCCTGCTTTGACGATGCGCTTGTGGATCTCGGCGAAATCGAAATCCGTGGGTTCCGCGAACGCGAGGGTCACGAGCTGCGACTCGATCTCGACGAGGACGCCATTGCCGTGGCGAGAATCATCGAGTCCGTCGAGTTTCGACAGAGCATTCTCAAGGCCGTGCGCACAGAACGAGCAGACGATGCCGTTGACCTGGATGGTGAGGTCGTTCGATGTGGGTGGGCTGACGGCGAGGGCGGAGGCGCGCATTGCCTCGGCCTCGTGATGGGCCTCTTCGCCGGCGTGGTCCGACTTCATGTGGTCGTCCATGCCGTCCATCGAGGTGGCGTGGGAATCGGCGAGCGCCGCGAGCGGAGAGAGAGCCGCGAGCGGAAAGAGAGCCAGAGCAAGAATGAGAGAAACGAACGTAGGGGTTCTTCGAATCGAGTTGCGCATCGCGAGATGCCTCCTGATGAATCAATCGTGAGCGGACGAGCGGGTGCAAGGACCCAGGGCGCAGGGAGCGCGCAGAGACTCGGGGCTCAGATCAGGAGGGGGCGTCTTGTGGAGACGTAGGGCGAGCGGTCGCGATCCGGGGGAGCGCGCGGCTCGATGCGTGTGCTCGGCAGGAGCCGCGCTGCAACCTCGAAGAAGCGTTGGGGCGGAAGGCCCAGCTGTGGACTGCCTTGCAGGCTCGGTGCGGCGACCAAAACAAGGGCGCTGTCGAGCTCACAGGAGTCGCAGGCGGATTCGCTGCGCGGGTTCGCTGCGCGGGTTCTCATTCGATTGCCCGGGGATGGCCGTCCCAGACTCAGCGGGAGAGCCGCCGGCAGTCTGCGACATTTCGCCGCAATGAGAGGGCATCTCATGATGGGCCGCATCGACCGTGTTGACCGTCACGCCCCGGCTCATCTCGAAGCACACAGCTTCGCAAAGCGATGCGGGCATCGTTGCGAAGAGCGCGAGAGCGATGAAGAGGAGTCGCGACATCATTATTGCCATCATACGTCGGGTCAACGGGAAGTCCAGTTGAGACCCCATTAACGCCCGGCGGGTTCAGGCGCGTTCAGCTCGGCGAGGAGCCGGTCCTACTCGTCCCAGGCCGGGGCGACGATCTGATTCGCATTCGCCATCGCGACCGCTTCGACCGCCTGAACCTCGACGAAGCCCTGAGAGCTGACCGGGTTCAGCCCGTCGCTCGCTTCCATCGACGCATCCGCCGGGTTGTAGAGCGAAGAGGCCACGTCCGTCAGCTGCTGGAAGAAGAGGCTGCCCTTGTAGAGCCCGAGCTCGACCGTGCCGTTCGCGTTCTCCGCCATCAGGTTGATGGCCGAGATCGCCGCGCGGGGGGCCGGATCGAAGAGGCGGCCGTCGTAGACCGCTTCGGCGACGATCGTCGAGAGGTAGCGGAAGAGGGTGGTCGCTCGTCGATCGAGGACGGCCTGATAGACCGCTTCGAGTCCGCGCCCGAGCAGCTCCATGCCGGGCGCTTCGTAGACGCCGCGGCTCTTCGTGCCGATGATGCGATTCTCGAGGGCGTTCGAGATCCCGATTCCGTTTCGGCCAGCGACTTCGTTCGCTTCGACGAGCATGTCGAAGGCGCCTAACGCCTTGCCGTTGATCTCGACACAGATGCCGCCTTCGTAGCGAAGCTTCACGGTTTCAATCTTGTCCGGCGCGTCCTGCGGCCAGACGCCCATCGTCGGGTCGACGATCGTGGCGGGGGTTTCGAGGCTTTCGAGGTCTTCGGCTTCATGGGAGAGGCCGGCGATGTTCGCATCCGTCGAATAGCGCTTGGCTTCGCCGACCGAGGCTTCGATGCCCTTGTTCTGAAGGTAGGTCGCCATCTCCTTGCGACCGGGGAACTGGTCGAGGAGGTAGGGGTCGCGCCAGGCAGCGTAGACACCCATCGTGGGTTCGAGCACGTTCGTGTATCGCTCGAAGCGGATCTGGTCGTTGCCGCGTCCCGTCGCGCCGTGAGCGAGCACCGTGCAGCCCTCGGCCTTCATGGCGTCGAGGAGGCCGTGCACCGTGACGGCGCGGGCGATGCCCGTCGTGTTCCAATAGCCACCGTCGTATCGGGCCTGCGCCTTGATCACGAGCATGGCTGCCTTCGCCATGGAGTCGCGCAGATCCACAATCTTCGTGTCGACACCGGTTGCAGCCATGCGGCGCGCGACGTCCTGGATGTCGCTCTCGTCGGGCTGCGCCAGGTCCGCGGTAAAGCCGACAACGTCGAGACCCGCCTCGATCAGTCTCGCCGTGACCGACTTACTGTCGAGTCCGCCCGAGACACAAATTCCAATCTTCTGACCTTCGAGATCCTTGATCTGCATGCTTCTTCTCCGAGGCATCGATCGCCGAGAGACCCATTCCCGAATGGTCGCGAGAGAACGCGTGGGCAGGGCCCGAGCTCGCTCGCGTTCGGCAATTGGCCGTTTCGACTTTTCGTGCTGGCATCGATCGCCGACGGCGTCGGCGGGCTCGCGACCCCGGTCGGGGCGGAGCGAGCGGGACCATAGCAAGCTGACGCGGAGATGAGCATCCGCGGGCTGAGCCGATTCCGGCCCGAGCGAATTTTCCCAAGCCGCAGAAGGCGAAGGGGGCGAAGTTGCCGGTCTCCCGGCGCCTACTTCCCCTTGAGCTTCGCCTGGAGCGCCTTGAAGGCCTTCTTCGCCTTATCCGGATTGAACACATCCGGATCTTCGACCGATGCGAGGAGCCGGGTCAATTCGCCCCGTTCAAGCGAGTCATAGAGATCGTCGTCGATCAGCCGCTCGGCGTAGTAGCCATAGACCACGGTCTGGAGCGCCATCGCCGCTTGCTCGGAGCCCGCGTAGTCCGCGTATTCCCCGGTCAGCGCATCCTTGAAGAGATTCGCGGACAACTTGCGCAGCACCTTCGCGTCGACCTTCCACGCCTCCATCTTAGGCAGCAGCTTCGCGATATTCGCACGGATCTTCTTGGCGACGGTCTTCGGGTCGCCGCGGCCTTCGCTCGCGCCCTGATGAAGCGCTTTGAGATCGGTCCGGAGTTGCTTGGCGCCGGCCGGATCGATGATCTGGAGTGCTTGGATCAGCATCAGGAAATTCGAATCGTTCAAGCGAACGACGCCGGGTCCGAGGCCCGTGCTCTTGCGCGGGCGCCATCGTCGCAGCTTGTCGATGCCGTGATGGCAGGCCTGGCAGTCGTAGAGGACGAGTTCCGGGAAGAGCCCGAGGGAGTTCCGCTTGGGATCCATCAGCGCGTCGAGCACTTCATCGACGGCGATGGCCTGGCCGATCGCCCAGAGCTTGACGTCGCTCGGCGCTTGCTTGCCGCGCGCGGTGTAGTCGTCGTCCGGCTCCCAATGGTAGGGCTGCAGGATGGAGAAGAGGGCGACTTCGAAGCTCTGTCGCGGATGACCCGCGCCCATTAGGCGATGGTCGACGAATTTCTTTCGGTCACCGAGATGACACGACAAACAGAGCCGCGTGCGCGCAACCGGTTCGTCCGTCGGGTACATGCCGAGTTCGATGTTCTTGGCGTGGGTGCTGCCCGAATCGTGGGGGCGCAAATAACGTTCGGCACCGCCATGGCAGCCTTCGCAGCCGACGCCGTCGGTGATGTTGAATTCGTTGTTCTTTGTGCGGCGCTTGTCCGGCGGCGGGTTGTCCGCGTGACAGTCGAGGCAGAGGTTGTCCTGGTGCGGGGGCTGCTTGCGGCCGAGATTCTTTGAGATCCGCTTCGAGTCGCGATTGAGCAGGACCTTGTAGGCGCGCTGGCTATGTCGATCTTCTTCGGCCCAGATCAGATACTCGTCCTGACGGACGTTGCGATCATTTCGCGGTGCGGCGGAACCATGGCAGGTGCTGCCGTCACAACTCGATACGCCTTCATGTTTGTCCTGGGCGTATTGCGGAATGACAGGGGCTTCCGCGACGGCGAAGCCGATTGGCAGAGCGACCATCGTGACGAAGACGAGGGCTGCGAAGCCGAGTCGGCGCCTCGCTGAGCCGTGGCTCCGGTTGGCGCTCTCAATGGTTTCTCGCATGCGACGTTTTCCCCCAGAATCCGGCATCGCGGCCGCTCGCTTCATGTTAACCCGTCGTGGGTCGCCGTCGCCTTTTCGCTCGGAGTCGCTCGGAGTCGCTCGGAGTCGCTCGGGTGTCGCGAATGGAGCTGCGCGGTAGAATCTGCGGATCGGGGCGCTATGCCTCTTCCAATATGCGACCTCGCGCAGAATTTCTTGCGGCGAGGGGAGGTCTCCCGACCGATGTTGACTCTGCTTCGATCCCGTCTCTTTCCCCGACTCTCTACCCGCGTCTCGCCCCGACGGAGCCTCGCGATCGTCGCTTCTCTCGTCGCTTCTCTGACCTTCATTGTGCCCGTCGCTCTCGTGCTGGGCGCTACGACGATCGTCTCCGCTGAATCCGGCCTCCCACGGAGTGAGAGCCCGGAAGGCGCGCAGCTCTATTTCATCTCGCCGACCGACGGCGCGACGGTCTCCTCTCCGGTGGTCGTCCGATTCGGGCTCGGTGGAATGGGCGTGGCGCCAGCGGGGGTCGAAAAGGGCGGCACGGGCCATCATCACCTGGTGATTGACGCCGAGCTTCCGAAGCTCGACCTGCCCGTCCCGAAGAGCGCGAACTACCGCCATTTCGGAAAGGGTCAGACGGAAGTCTCCCTGGATCTGGAGCCGGGAAAGCACACCCTGCAGCTGATCCTGGGGGATCATCTCCACATTCCCCATGATCCTGCGGTGGTTTCCGAGCAGATTACGATCATCGTCGAAGACGCCTCCTGAATCGGGTCGGTCCGGACGATGAACTTCCGAGAATGATCCAGCACGCTCTTTGACGTTCCGCTGGACCCGATCTAGCCCCCTGTACGCCGGTGAAGGCCGGTCTGGGAAATGCTCATGACGCGAGACAACAGCCGAGGCGAAAGCCCAGAAGAAGAGGGTCAGTCAGCGGGGGATTCGGACGTCGGGGTCGATGCGGCGGCCGAGACCCGGGTCTTGATCGACGATGCAGCGACCGCGGAGACGGTCCTCGCTGAAGACCTCCCCGAAATGGCGGAAACGGTTGTCGCGGAGGATTTCCCCGAAATGGCGGAGACGCGGGTCGTCATGGATGACGAATCGGACGACACCCAAAACGACGCCGAGGAAGAAGACGAGCGAACTCAGCTCGTCCCGCGAGATCGGGCCGAGCGGGTTTCGCAGGACGCGGTGAGTGCGCAGCCCGCCGGCGGCAAGGAAACCCGGGTTCTCGACCCGGCAGCGGGAGCGGTGGGGAACGCCGGCAGAGACGGCGCGCGTCGCGTACCCGACACGCGGGTTCTCGAGGAGCCCGATAAAACCGCACCGCCCGCGGTCGCAGCGGCCGCGAAGCCGGCGTCGCGACCGGCGTCCGCAACCCCAGTGGCCCCCATCGATCCGAATCGCGGCCTGGCGCCGGGAACCGTGCTCTTTGGTGAGTACGAGATCGTGAACGTGTTGGGCGTCGGCGGAATGGGCGAGGTGTACCGCGCGCGTCATCGCCGCCTCGATGAGCATCGGGCCATCAAGGTGATGCACGCAGAGCTCTCCAAGAAAAAGGGCGCGAGCGAGTTCTTTTATCGTGAGGCGAAGGCGCTGCTCGCCGTTCGCCATCCGGCAGTCGCACATTGTCACGACCTGCTCTCCGATGACGAAGGCCGCGTCTACCTCATCATGGAAATGATCGAGGGCATCCCGCTCTCGAAGAAGATGAACGACGGACCGCTCTCTCCCGACGAGGTCGCCATTCTCGGCGCGCGGGTCTCCCACGGCCTCTCCGCGGCACATCGCAAAGGCGTGATCCATCGCGACGTCTCCCCCGACAACATCGTGCTGCCAAATGGCCGCGTCCAGGAAGCGAAGCTGATCGACTTCGGCATCGCCAAGCTTCTCGAAGAGGGCGAGGGCACGATCGTCGACGGCTTCAAGGGCAAGCTCTCCTACGCGTCCCCCGAACAGCTCGGCTTCTTTGGCGGCAAGATCGACGGCCGCTCCGACTTCTACAGCCTCGGGCTTGTCCTCGTCGCGGCGGCCCTTGGGCGCCCGATGGGCATGGGCACGACCGTCGTCGAAGCAGTCGACGCTCGGCGCGCGTTTGGCGCCTTACCCGATGCGATCCCGATGGGCCTGCGTTCGGCGATCCAGCCGCTGCTGGCGCTTGATCCCGATGACCGACCGAAATATGTCGACCGACTCTTTGTCGTTCCCGATGGGATGGAGGGTTCGACGGATTCGGGCCGGATTTCTACGGGCGGGATTGCGCGCACGAAGAAGGGGAGCGGAGACCAGGGTCGCCTGGGGATGATCGCCGCGGCCGTGGGTGCGGTTGTCTTGTTGGCAGGAGCGGGGCTGTATATGACGCTTGGGTCGAGCGACTCCGGTTCGGTGACGCCGACGACTCCGACGAACGCCGAGACGCCCGCGCAGGGGACCAAGACACCTGCGGCGGCAGCCGTGCCGGCCGCGAAGGAGCCGGTAGTGCCGGCGGTGGTTGAGAAGACGCCGGTTGTTGCGAAGAAGCCTGTGGTACGGCGACCGAGCACCACCGATCTTCTGAAAATCAGAGGGGCGCTTAATCAGGCAAGTCTCGCTCTAACAGAGAATCGGCTGATGTCGCCCAAGAACGACAACGCCTTCGATCGCTATCAGTTCGTGCTTGGACTCGACCCGCGCAATGCGCCCGCCAAAGCGGGCCTCCGCGATATCGCATCACGCTACATCGCGATGGCGGAACGCTCGATCGACAAGGGTGATTTCGATCAGGCGCAGACCTTCGCCGACCGCGCGCGAATGGCGGACGCTTCGTTCCCGGGGCTGGCGACCCTCGAGGCGCGACTGAGCCGCTGACCCCTCAGTCGCCGCGGGGCATCCCGTTCTGCCGCTGGGGTGCGCATCGGCGACGCGTTCGTCGCAGCATATCTGCGAATCTGCGCGAATCTTGCTCGATTGCATCCATTAAGTGTGTGGGGAATTGAACCGAGTTCCTGGGGATGCCTTATTCCGCCCCCCACTCGATTTCTCTCTCCCGATGGATCGTGACCGCGATCACGGCAGCCGGTGTGAGCTTTTCGGCGAGTGCGGCGAGTGCCGCCCAGATCGCCGAATGGAATTTCGACGACGGAACCGCGAACGATTCCGTCGGTGGCTACGACCTGAGCGCGGTCGGGACCGGGCCCACGATCTCCAGTGGCATCGCCACCTTCGATGGGAACGATGCCCTGCCGAGTTATCTGGAGACTTCGGGCTATGGCGGCAGTTCGACCTGGTCGGTCTCGATGCGCATTCGCGCCGGGAGCCCCATCGACCAGGGTGTCTTCCAGGGCATATTCAGCAACAACTCAGGTTCGACTGAGAACAACTCGTGGCAGTTGGAGAACTACGGCGGCGTCTACCAGTTCCGAACGGTGAACGCGGCCTCTCCATTTACCGTCGGCGCCGCTACCGGTGGTTGGGACACGATCGTGATCCGCAAAAATGGCGCGGACGGAGACGTCTGGCTGAACGGTGTACAGGTCGTGAGTAGCTTTGGCGTGAACCCAGGCGGATTGCAGAACTTTCGGCTCGGCACGAACCGCAACTCAAATCGCTTCTACCACTTCGACGCGGATTGGTTCAAGGTCTACGACAGCCACGAGGATCCACAGCTGATCCCCGAGCCGAGCGCGGCTTTACTGATCGGCCTGGGCCTCGCAGCGATGTCGCAAGCCCGCACGCGCAGAACTTCATAGCGCCCGCGAGCGCCTAACACGTGCTGAACGCTGGCTGCTGACGTCTAGAGCGCAGGCGAGTCCATCGCGTAGCGCTTGAGGTCGCCCTTGAGCGTGCCCATGTCCTTGCTCTTTCGTTCCCGAAGGACGATCGAGTAGGCGGCCTTCCGCGCGGCGCTCAGGTAGTCCCCTTCCTGCACGAAGCGCTCGGCATCCGCCGAGTACTGCTCTTCGGGATCCTGCAGGAACGTGACGAGCTTGACGCCGATCTCTTCCGAGATCTTGTCGGCGAGGCCGCCCGCACCGGACAGGATTTCGATGTCCGGCGGAAGTTCGACGAAGTCCGTCTCTTGCTTGAAGTTGCCGAGCTGAACGCCCTGGCGGCCTTCGTCCTGGAATTCCTGTTTCGTCTGGATCGAGTCCGTAAAGAGGACGCGGCCGGAACTCGCTTCGACAACGCGATAGGACACGGAGATGATGCCGACCTTGCGAACGTTGTTGACCTCGATGGTGACGTCTTCGGTTACGTCCTGGCGCAGCGTGCGCGGCGGCTCCGGCGTCTTGTTGCGTTCCTTTTCGCGAAGCGCCATCCATCGCGTGTGATCGGGGTTCGTGATCGTTTCCTGTCCCGTCACGACGCGCCGGGTCTCACGGCCGACCTTGGAGGTCGTCTCGACCTTTGCATCGAGAATCGTGCCCTGGACGATGAAGTCGGCGGTATCGAGCTCGCCGCAGGTATCCGTGCGCTTGCACTCCTCGAGGATGCGCTCGAGCTGTTCGCGTTCGACGATGCGCACGTCCGAGGGGATCGTGCGGAAGATGTGCTGAACGACCTTCGACGAGACGGCATCGCCGACCTTCGCCTGTGAACTCGCCGGATCTTCGAAGGGGTAGGCTGTTAGGCCGCGAACCGCCCGTCGCGCGATCTCGTCCCGGGTCTTGCGCAGCTTCTGTCGAATCTGCGGCGTCGTCGGGCCAAACTCGGTCATCGTATTGAGGTAGCCCCAGGCCGCTCCGTATTCTCCCGCGGCAAAGGCCTTCTGATAGCGCTTGTCGAGGAGCTTGAGGAAGGCCGGGATGCCGGGTAGCTGAGCTTTTCGATCGAGCAGCAGCGTCGAGATCACGCTCGCATCCTGGTAGCGACGATAGGCGCCGGCCAGATCCTTGGCCGCGACGGATTCCTGACCGAGCATGCCGAAGGCTTCCGCCATCGGGCCCGCATCGGCGGCGAGTCCGTCCTTGATGTCGCCGAAGCAATCCGTCTCGGAGAATTCGGTGAGCATCTCGACTGAGCGTCCAAATCGACCGGTCTCGAGGGACGCGTTGAACTTGTTGACGATGACCTTGCCATCGACTTCGCACTTCGCCTGGCGCGTCGACTCGTCCTGGGGGTTCACTTCCTGGACGATGCCGAGCAGGCTCTGGGCCTTTTCGTAGTCTTCGTTTCGGATCGCCTCTTCGGCTTCCTTGGAAACGTCCCGCAGAATCTCATCGCGCTGCGCCGCATAACGGACCTGCTTCTCCGAACCGGTTCCCGAAAGGGCGGAGAGGCTGGACAGAAGGTTGATGCGGTCGAGTACCGCGCTCTCGCGGGTCGTCGCGAGCGCGTTCTCTCGCTCCTTGATCAGTCGCTTCGTCCCGGCGAGTTCGCCCTGAAGCTCGGACTCGAGTTGCTGATAAACGCGCGCGTCAAAGCGCCGCAGATCGCCGATCGCACCGAGCTCGCGCTCGACGGCGCCGAGGGGAATCTGTCCGTCGACCCGTTCGATCTCGCTCAGCCGGGTGCGGATCGTCGCGGAGGATCGCTGGGCGAGTTCGCCGCCGACCGTGCTGAGCTGGCTCTGCAGGGCGAGGGCGGCATCGCTGCCGGGCTTTGCCGTGGAAAGCCTGAGGTTGATCTGGTCGAAGAGGGTCTCGAGATCGAGCTGGGTCGCCGCCTTCGGATCCGCGGGGATCTGGAGCGCGGGGCCCGAACTCGAGCCACCACAACCGGCCAGGGGCGCGACGATCGTTGCGCAGAGCGCGATGATCAGGGCGATCTTCAGATTCTCGGTTCTCGTCGTGCGCATAGGATTCGATGTGCTCCGCCAGGGACGTAGAAACGTCCGCGCTCTAGTCTTGCCAGGTATGTGCCCGGTCCGTAATGACCGACACGCCCCACCGCCTGGATTCCGGTCACGGAACCCAGCCCATGGACTGGAATCGGCCGCAATCTCAACGGGTTGAGTCCGTTCCGGGGAATTGTTCGAGCCTGGAATCGGGAAGGCTCTCCGGGTGACTCACCGGGAGGCTAAAGGAGGTCGCGTGAGCCGTCGACTGTCCTCCATTTTCTGCGGGGAGACTGTGAACCAATTCACAGTTGGATCCTCCAATCAGCCGATAAGAAAAGAATCGAGAAGTCGGCGCGACCTCGGTTGTGCGGGGTGAAACGGACTCGATCGAGTCGGCCGTGGCCCGATCCCCTGGCTTCCGCGATCATGGGGCTATTCGACTCGACGGGTCGATCGGGGTGGTGAGGAATGGATGTGATGGGGGAAATGTTTTGAGTCGATTCGTGATTCATGGCGGGCGACCGCTTCAGGGCGAGATCCGGGCCAGCGGGAGTAAGAACGCGGTCCTGCCGATGATCGCTGCGGCGCTACTGACCGAGGAAGAAGTCGTTCTTGAGAACGTGCCCTCGATTCGGGACGTCGATGTCATGCTCGAGATCGCCGGCCAAATCGGTGCGGAAGTCTCGCGGCTCGGGGATCGGGTGACGATTCGCGGCGCGAATCTGACCGATGCGCCGCTCCCCGCGGAGCTCTGCGAGCGCGTTCGAACCTCGGTGCTCTTCGTGGCGCCACTGCTCCACCGCCTCGGTCGCGCAAAGCTGCATCCGCCCGGTGGCGACGGGATTGGTCGGCGTCGGCTGGACACCCACTTTTATGGGTTGCGGCAGTTGGGGGCGACCGTTGACGAGGTCGAGTTTGAGTTCAAAGCGGAGGAGCGTCTCGAAGGCGCGATGATCTTCTTTGATGAGGCCAGCGTGACCGCGACGGAGCACATCCTCATGGCGGCCGCGGTTGCGAAGGGAACGACGACGATCTTGAACGCGGCGAGCGAGCCTCACGTCATGGATATGGCGAAGCTGCTCATTGCGATGGGGGCGCAGATCGAGGGCCTCTATACGAACACGCTCACGATCACAGGCGTGGAACGTTTGCACGGCGCGACCCATCGCGTCGTTTCGGACCACATCGAGGTCGCTTCTTACCTGGCCCTCGCCGCAGCGACCGGCGGTGGAATCACGATTCATGACACCGTGCGCGGTCACTACTGGATGATGAACCGCGTCTTCGAGCGCTTCGGGCTCGAACTCGACATCAAGAGTGATCGCATCGTCCTGCCCGCCGGGCAGACACCGCGGATTCAGCCGGATGCGGGCGGGGCCGTGCCCCAGGTCGATGATGGACCGTGGCCGCAATTCCCGACGGACATGATGAGTCCACTGCTCGTGCTCGCGACTCAGAGCGAAGGGACCGTGCTCTTCTTCGAGAAGATGTTCGAGGGGCGCATGTACTTCGTGGATCCGCTCGTTCAGATGGGGGCGAACGCAATCATTTGCGATCCACATCGCGTGATTATCACCGGTCGCTCCGCGCTTCGCGGACAAACCGTCCGCAGCCCGGATATCCGCGCTGGGATGGCGATGATCATCGCTGCACTCTGCGCGACCCGCCGTCCCTGCATCGTGCAGAACGCGGAAATTGTCGATCGCGGCTACGAGAACGTGGAAGAGAAGCTGCGCGCGCTGGGTGCGGACATCGTCCGCGAGGCCGACTGACGGGATAGAGGCGGAGCGAGTTTTCGACTGCGCGCTTCCGAATGTTATTCGGAGTCGGGCCCAGCCGGGAGCAGAAGGCGTCGTTCGACGCCTCGGTCGGACGTGGCGTCGGGCGCCTCCGTCAAGACGGCCGGCGTGACCTCGGCGCCGATTGAACGCGCGGTCTGGGACGCGAGTTCAAGCGCGGCGCGCGCGGCGACATCGTCTTCGACATTCGACGTCGCAACGCGAACAAGGAACTGGACGCCCCCATTTTCGCTTTGTTCAGCACTGCTGACCGCCAGGTAGACCGAGCCACCGGATTCGGCTGAAGCGCGATGGGCAGCCCACTCCGCGCAGGCTCTCAGGCTGGTTGCGAGGAGGGCCTCGTCCGCCCAGATCTGCTCCGGAGCTCGGGAGAGGTCGAGTTCGAGGCGCCGGGGCGAATTGCCGCTTCGGGCCATGAATCCATCACGGAGGCTGGTGAGGAGCTTCTGTGTTTCGATCCATTCGCCGGCAATGGCGTCGTCCGCGTTTGAGATCGGTGTTCCGATGATCGCGTGCTCGACGAGTGAGCTCACGTCCTCTGGCGTTTCGTGGATCCGGGTCTCATGGTCGAGGGCGGAAACGCCGGATACTTCTGTGTTCGCGTCGCCGCGGACTTCCGTGATGTCGCGAATGATGCAGATGATCCTGCGGTCGCGTCCCTTTCGATCGGATTCAAGGGGATCGCTGGCGGAAGGATTCACGGAAGCGTCGTAACCGCGCGCGGTGAGTTCAGCGAATAATTTCTCGCGGCCGCGTGCATGTAGCCGGATTCGCTCGTGGGTTGCGTGACCCTCAGGCAAGCTCACCAGGCAGTCAAAAGCTTCATCGACCCGTTCATGCCATTCGCGTGGAATCCACAAGCGGTAGTGGCTACCCGTGACCTGATCAGGCGAGTAGCCGATGAGGTCCTCGATCGAAGCGCTTACGTAGACGATGCGCCCCTTGGAATCGACCTCGCATAACACGTCGACCGCTGTGTCGACGAGTGCTCGGTAGCGACGCTCGGTTTCGGCGAGGGCGGCATTCGCGCGCTGGAGCGCTTCGTTCTTGGCGTGCAGCTCGAGCTGCTGGGTCTCGAGGAAGCGAAGGACGGAGCCCGCCGAGAAGACGGTTCGAAAGAAGCGGGTCGCACGCGCCAGCAGTGTCGGCGATGGGGGCATCGCGATCTGGTACATGGCGGCGTAGTCGTCGACCGCGGCGCGAACCACCGCATCACGTAGGCCGAGCACGCGGGGAAGGGCTCGCGCACCTCCCGTCGCGAAATGAAAGAGTTCCGGACAGCCTCGCAAGCCGGTGGACACTCGCGCGTGGATTTCGAGATGGGTCTCGTCGACGAAGGTGAGTCGGGTTTCGACGCCGGGGATCGCGCGTCGGAGGGCCCAGCCGGCGCTCGCCCGATAGAGGGATTTGGGCGACGCACCCAGGCCGGCGAGTCCTGCCAGGGCTTTGGAGGGCGCGAGTTGGGTGATCATCTCCCCGCATTGTTCAAGTCCGGCGGGCCCGTCGACCTCGCGACCGAGACGGCGCATGAACTCACAGAAGTGCGCCCACTCGACGGGGCCCCCGATCTGCCCGTTTTCACCGAGCGGAATTGGGAGGTCCCCGAGCAATTCCGTGACTGGAATTCCCTGACGCTCAAGCGCTCGAAAAAAGTCGCCTAGGAAACGGCCAGAGACCTCGTGGGCATTCTGAGTCGTTTCGGTCGGGATCTCCTCTAAGTCGGGATCCATCGCTCCAATTCTTCCGGAAAAGCAAATTCCTTCTTAGAATTGCACACTTTGCTGCGTAGATGGTGCCGAATCCTTGTCAGGAGTGAGTCCCAGGGTGCGGGTATCGGAAATCCTCTTTGTTTCCCATCGTGTACGGAGGTGCGGAACCCGCGTCACAAGTCAGGAGGATGCCCGACCGACCGATGCGCCGCCCCGCGCTATCCTCCGGCGATCCATCCTGGCCCCCCGACTATGCGGCCGACCTGTTCCGGATCGCTCGCGATCCGACGAGTCGATCCGTCGGGACGTGGAGGCGGCGTGAAGCCGATCCAGGGACTCATCCCTCGACCCGATTCGAATCCAAGTGCTCACGCAGTCGCCAGTCAAGGCGGGCTGCGCCGGGGCGACGTTCGTTCGCAGGTCGGTGGCCGGCAGCTCTCGGTCTCCTGGCTGACCGTGCTGCTGGTTCTTCTTTTCTCTGGAGCGGCGTCCGCTGCGCCGCAGGCGAAAGATGCGATCCGGGGCCCGTGGCGATGGCTCGAATCCGGGTTGGGCGAGCTTCGAGCCGTCGATCAATCCGACACGATCGTCGGCCCCTGGCGAGATCTCGCGATCACCCGGGATGCCGAGCGTCGGTCCGCCGAAGTGGACCGTCTGGAAGCGGAGCTCGTCGCACGCGATGGTCAGTTGACCGCCGCCTGGAATGCGAGCCGGACATCCCGTGCACCGATCCTGCGGAGAGCGGCGCTCGACTCGGCCCATCTTCTCGAAGCGGCGGGGGAGGCGGAAGCCGCGGCCCGTGCCTACGCGAGCGTAATCGATGGAGGCGAAGTCGTTCTCGTCGACGTCTGGCATGGCCTTGCGGTGAACCTTGCGCTTGAGGGAGACGCGGTTGCGGCGGAGCGCGCCTTCCTGCGCGGACTTGACGCTTCCGGTCGCGCCTCGGATCAAATCCGCTTTCGATTCGATCTCGCCGGCTTTTACGCCCGTGAGGGACGACTCGCAGAAGCGTCTGCGGTCATCGAAGCCCTGCTTCCCCACGCGCCGGAGTCCCAGGCCCTGGTCGATGCACGAGCCGGATTGTTGACCGCGCTCGAAATCGCCGCGCTGGCACAGCCGCGCGGAGCGTATTCGGCGTGGCCCGCCCCGCCGACGAAGCCCGGCTGGGAACAATTCGATCCGCGCATAACAAGGCTTACCGAGCGCTTGCCGAGTTCCTGGCAAGCGGCGCTGCTTCCATATGCGGAACGCTTCGTCGCCGAAGAGGCGTTTCGGCTGTCGGTGTTTGGCGGCGTCGGTCTTCTTATTCTCTTTGCGGCGATCGCGCTCCTGAGACAGCGCGGCGATGTCGCGGTCACGATCGAATATCCGGATGAACTGCGTGGCATCTTCCGAGTAAGGCTGCGAAACGGTCGTCGCACAGCCCCGGACATCTCGAGCGAAGAGGATATTCGCAAGGGCGGGGCGTCGACGCGCAAAGAACACCATATGGTGTCGCGTGAGACGCATTTCCAGCGACTTTTTACCGGTCGATACCATCTCGTCGTCGACGGTTTGCTGCTCGATCCGGAATCCGACGAAGTGCTCGGGAAGATTCGCGAAGAGAAGATCGTTCGCGTGCGCCATCGTCGTACGGTGCGCATGGAATTCGATGCGCATCCCTCGACGTGCCCCGTCGACCTCGCTGTGGTCTGGGGAGATCGTCCGGCGGACGAGGCGAAGGTCACCGTCCCCGGCTTCATCGATAAGCCCCGCGCGGCGGCGAACGGCACGATTCGCATCCTGCTGCCGAAGGGGGAATACCGGCTCTTTGTGGGCTGTGGAGACCGCGTCTTCGACCAGGCGCTGTCGGTCGCGAGTTTTCGGCCGAGCCCGCGGTCCATCGATGTGCTTGAGGAAGAGGCCGTCTTCAAGGGTTGTCCGCCTGCGGTTGAGCCCTATCTGCGCAGTGATCTTCCCGCGGTGGCACGGGCGCTCGAGCGCGACGGGCAAGCCGAGCTCGGTTTCCGACTGCTCGCGACCAAACATCAGGCGGAAGGCGAGGCGGGACGCGCAGCGGACTTCTATGAATCGGCGGGCGATCCGAGCGCGGCTGCCGCATTGCGGCTCGAACAGGGTGAACTCGGTCGGGCGGCGGCGCTCTACGAGCAGGCCGAGAAGTGGATCGAGGCGGCGGACGCCCACCGAAGAAACGGCCAGGTGTTGAGCGCGGGCGAGTGTTATGAGCGGGCCCTCGACTACGGGCGAGCGATCGAGTGCTATCGCGAGTCGAACGCGATCGACCGATGGCTGACGGCGCTTGAACGCTATGGCGAAGTCTTCCCGGCGGCGAAGCTCGCCATCGAACACAATCAAAGACCGCGGGCGATTCGTTTGCTTCAGCGCGTCGAACCGACGGATCCCGATTTCCGCGAAGCCTGCGCTCTGCTCGCCGAAGCGTTTGAGACGGAAGGCCATTTCGATCTCGCGGCGGGAAAGCTCGACGAACACATCGCGACGTTCCGACCCGCCTTTGCGACGGCAGATACCTACTCGCGCCTGGCGGAGCTCTGGGAGCAGGCGGGGCATTTTGAGCGCTCCCTCGATGTCCTTGAAGACTTGCGCCGCCGAGAGCCGACCTTTCCGAATATTGCGGCTCGGATCGAGATGCTGCGCAAACAGCGCAGCGCCTCAGGACACCTCTATTCGACGGGATCGCGACCGACCGATGGAGGCGCCACGGCCTTCGTGGGCGACGTTCGATACGACCTGCAGGAAGAGATTGGCCGCGGCGGAATGGGCGTCGTGTACCGCGCGAAGGACACCCGACTCGACCGAATCGTCGCACTCAAGCGGCTTCCGGAGGGATTGCGAAGGCATCACCCGCGCGCGCTGCAATTCTTCCTGCGCGAGGCGCAGTCCGCCGCGCGACTCAATCATCCGAATATCGTGACCGTCTATGATGCGGATCAGCAGGACGGCCAGTTCTTTATCACGATGGAGCTCCTGCAAGGCCAGCCACTCCAAACGATTCTTCATGAACGCGGTCAGCTCTCGCCCTCCAATGTGCTGGGGATCGCGCGGCAGGCGTGTCGTGGTCTCGACTACGCACACGGTCAGGGCATCGTTCATCGCGATATCAAGACGGCGAATCTCTTCGTGACAACCGAGCGCGTGGTCAAGATCATGGACTTCGGACTTGCGAAGGCCCTCGAAGAGGTGCGCGGCGCAACGACCCTCGTCACGGGGACGCCCTACTACATGTCTCCCGAGCAGGTGTTAGGTCAGGATGTCGATCATCGATCCGATCTCTACTCGCTCGGCGTGACACTTTTTGAACTCGCAACCGGCGCCGTTCCCTTCGACTCGGGCGAGGTCGCCTATCATCATCGCCACACGCCGGTTCCCAATCCGCAATCTCTGAGACCGGACCTGCCGGACCCGCTCGCGCAGCTGATCCTGCACATGCTCGAGAAGGACCCCGAGGACCGACTCCAGAGCGCGTCTGACGTCCTTCGCGCATTGACTGCGATCGAGCCGGATCCCGGCACGACGGCGTAAGACGCCCGTCAGCAATCTGATTCGCCGTCAATATGAAGACGTGCGCGCGCGTGTGCTTCGGGTCACACCGGCGATCGGCATCGTCGTTCATGATGCGCCGCGATGGATGCAAAGCAACGATCTCTTTCAGAGTCGGACGATCTCGCGAAGCTGACTGCACGCTTCGCACATCGCGTCCGATACTTCGCCAATCGCATCGAGCGCCGCTTCGGTTTCGCGCCAATCTGGCACGACGACCTCGAGTCCGCCGGCTACTGGGGACTGCTGGCAGCGCTCAGGAATCGTCGCCCTGAGGCGCACGACTGCGAGCTTTCCGCCTACGTGTCCCGGCGCATCGAGGGCGCGGTCTTCGATGAAGCGCGCAAGATTCTTGGGCGCGTCGTCGTCGAGGGTGAACTCGATCCCGAGCGCGATCGCGCGTGGGAGGACGATGACCCGGCTTCTTTCTCGAGCTCGGCTTGGCCGGACCCCGAAGATGCGGCGGATGCGGGGCTACGTTGGACCGCGATCGAGGCGGGACTCTCGGCGCTCGATGCGGGGCATCGCGATCTCCTACTCGCGTACGCCTCGGGTGCATCGATCGCCGAGCTCGCCCGGGACGAGGGCGCGTCGTCGTCCCGGCTGCAGAGCCGCATGACCCGGGCCGCGCGGCAGGTTCGGGGGCGGTCGCCTGAGCTGCGGCGGATCTTGCGCTGCGAAGTATGAGCGTCTGGGCGACAAGGGAGAGCCGAGCCGGGGGAAGGGGACGGGCCCCCTTGTTCTGCCGTTTCGCGCGCTCACTCATCGTTCCAGCCGCAATCTCGAACGATCGGGTCGCGAAGCCAAGGGGGCCCGAAGTGGATCGGATATCACTATGCCCCCTCGTCGTGATATTTAGGGGTGAAAAACACCACGCTCTGCGACGATGCATTCGATCTGCGCATTGCGGTAGCCGGAGTCTCGTTGATGGGGTCGAATCCGGACGCGAGGGGCCGTACCCTAGGCCGCCCGACGCGGTGTTCGCGTCTGAGGCGCCGTTTATCGGGCCTAGAAGTATCGGGCCAGGTCCGAGTAGAGCAGAGAGTTCAGAGAGTCGATCGATGCGATCCGGCTGAGGGAGTACACGCGTGGCAGAAAATTCGAGTGGGCGAGCGACGATCATCGCGGCCGTTCTTGTGAGTTTCTCGATTATCGGGGGAAGTTTCTTCGTCGCCGATAGTCTCGAGCGCACGACCGCTGAGCTCGAGAATGTGACGGAAGCGCTCGCGGATCTAGAACTCGCTGCTCCGGCGGGGGCCCCCTCGCGACCGAGTCGTCCGAACCGCCCGGATGCGAACAAGGAATACGATGTCGACCTCGCCGGCGCGCCGACGAAGGGCCCCGACGACGCGGTGGTCACGATCGTGGAGTGGTCCGACTTCCAATGCCCCTTCTGCAATCGTGTGACGCCGACCCTCGCGAAGATCGAAGAGGAGTACGGCGACAAGGTGCGCGTCGCTTTCAAGCACATGCCGCTTTCGATCCATCCTCAAGCACCGCAGGCACACGCCGCATCCGAGGCCGCGCATCGCCAGGGGAAGTTCTGGGAAATGCACGACAAGATCTTCGCGGACCAGCGTGACCTGAGCGTTGCGACCCTCGCGAGTCACGCCCGCGCGATCGGCTTGGACATGGACCGCTACAACGCGGACATCGCCGACGCGCGCATCAAGAAGAAAATCGATGACGATATGGCGCAGGCGAGCAAGCTCGGTGTGACCGGGACGCCCTCGTTCTTCATCAACGGCCGCTTCCTATCGGGGGCACAGCCCTTCGAGAACTTCAAGCGCATGATCGACGAAGCCCTCGAGAAGGCCTCTTAGGCGCTTCTGAAATCAGGAGAGTCATTTGATCCGCGGGATCGTCTTCGATCTCTTCGACACGCTGGTCGATCAAAACCATGATCGTCTGGCGCCTGTCGAGGTCGAGGGAAAGCGTCTTGGCGCGACCACGCCCGCCCTTCATGAGTGCGCCCGCGACGAGTTCGGAGTCGATCTTCCGATTCTCGAATTCGCGAGTCGCATGCGCGCGAGCGATCGGGAACTCGCCGCGGATACGATCAAAGTGGGCATCGAGCTCTCGACCCTCGATCGGTTCTCCGCATTCGCGACCAGCCTTGGGCTTGCGAATGGACTCGCCTTCGCGGAGTCACTGACCGATGTGCATATGGGTGCTCTGCATCGCGCCTGCACGACACCGTCGCATCATGAAGCCGTCTTGACTGCCCTGGGCATCAACTACCGAATGGGGATCTGCTCGAACTTCACCCACGCGAAAACCGCCCGCGCGATTCTCAAGGATGGCGATCTGGATCAGCATCTCGACGCGATCCTAATCTCCGAGGAAGTCGGCATTCGCAAGCCGCGGCGCGAGATGTTTGAGGCGGTTCTGCGCGAGATGGATCTAGCGCCGAATGAGATTCTGCACGTCGGAGACAATCTCGTGGCCGATGTTCAGGGGGCGGCCGAGATGGGCATGCGAACCGTTTGGCTCACGCGCCAAGTGAAGGATCCGGAGGCGGCGATGGCGCGCTATGACGGTCCGTCGCCGGATTTCTCGCTCGAGGACTTGATGGATCTGCCGGTTCTTGCGGCCCGGCTGTCTGTTTGAGTCGGGAGGCCGCGTGAGTCGGGGAGCGACGTCAGTGAACCGATCCCGGTCGCATGAGTTGGAAGAGCGCGACCTCGGCTTCGAATTCCGTTCCGTCTGCGCGCGTCATGTCGAAGATGCCCGCCATCGATCCGAAGGGCGTCGACAGGGGGCAGCCCGAGGTGTATTCGAATCCCTGGCCGGGCTCGAGGATCGGCTGCTCGCCCACGACGCCCGGGCCGTGGACTTCTTCCGTGTGGCCCGTCGCATCGATGATCGTCCAATGACGATTCAGCAGCTGAACGGTGGTCTCGCCCTCATTGCTGATTCGGATGGTGTAGAGGAAGAACCAACGGCTGCCGGCGGGATTGCTATGCGCGTCGGAATAGCGGGCTGTGACGGTGACGCGAACGCCGTCGGTCAATGCCTCGGAAGTGGTCTCGAAGAGATCGGTATCGCTCACCCGGCGCATACTAGCATCCGCCGATCCGGGCGGATGATCGGAACGCAAACGTGAATTGCCTACTCATCGAAGAGACGGAACTCGACCGGGAAACGATGCGCGTTCGTCTGTCCGGGCGTCGCCGTCGCCATGCGGACGAAATCCTGAAGGTTCGCGCCGGGGATCAGCTTCGCGTCGGCCTCGTCGACGGCCCGCTGGGCCAGGGCGAGATCACGGCCCTCGACCGAGAGGTCCTCGAGCTCGAAGTCGTGCTCGATGCGGAGCCGCCGGAGAAACTTCCTCTGCAAATCGTGCTCGCCCTCCCCAGACCCCCGGTCTTTCGGCGATTGCTCTCGACGATGGCGAGTCTCGGTGCGGAGTCGATCATGGTCGTCGGAAGCGCGCGGACGGAGAAGAGTTTCTGGCAGAGCCATGTGGTCGAGCCGGAGGAGATCCGCGAGCGACTGCTCCTCGGGCTCGAACAGGCGCGGGACAGCGTCCTGCCGGACGTCCAGATCCACCGCTATTTCGAACCCCTCGTCGACGAGGTGCTCCCGGAAGCGATCCGGAGCCGGCGCGCACTGCTCGCCCATCCGGGTTCCGCGCAGCCCTGCCCGCATGCGCCGGGCGAGCCGATCACGCTCTTCGTCGGACCCGAGGGCGGATTCATCGACTACGAAGTCGAACGTCTTGCAGGAATTGGCTTCGAGGCGGTCGCACTCGGCGAACGCATCCTGCGCGTCGAGCCGGTTATTCCGCTGTTGGTCGGTCGGCTGTTCGGATGATCGCCGGTGGCTCCGTCGTCGCCGCATCGCCATCCGTTTGGGGTGGCGGCTCGACGCCGAAGGCGATGATCCCGAAATGGACGAGCATCAAGACGGCGTATACGGCGAGGGAGGCGTAGAGCCCGATTCGGGCGAAGCGAAAGTTCTTGTGCACGAGCAGGATCAAGAGCCAGAAGCCGACGACCAGGCATTTCTGAGCGAGGAACGCACCGGGTCCGATGTCGAGGAAGAAGTCCATGACCGGATTGGCTTCCCGCCCGCCGCGAGCCAACCATCGCATGGTGAACGCGGCATCGCCGACGTTCAGCAGGAAGACCGACATCAGGAGCCAGACGTCGAACTTCGTGTAGCGGTCGACGTAACCCGACTGGTCAGATGCTCGCCGGCCGGAAGCGCGGCGGCGCGGCGTCACTAATCCCGATAGCGGGTTGGTCGGACGATCTCTTCGATCATCCTGACGGCGCTCTTCGCCGTCCCACGACGACGGTTCCGGGGGTGTCGAGTTGCCACTCGATTGCACGCAAGCTGCTCCCAATTGCCAACTCGATGGTCGGCGTCAGGGCTCGTATCGGTTGATGCTCACGCGAATGTGAGACGCGATGTCCGATTGGTGAGGGGCTTGCCGCTCTTGCGTGTCGAACGCGACTGCCTTGCGGTTCCGTTAGGCTCCGAAGGATCGCTCGACGAGCCAGTAGATGCCGAGTCCGCAGAGGCTCGCCGCGGCGAGTTCGCTACTGAATCGCGCGATCGACTCGCTTGCGACGCGTCGCCCCGCCCAGAGGAGGGGCCAAATCAATAGAACGACGCCAATCTGTCCGGCTTCGACCCCGAGATTGAACCCGAGCAGCGCGGGAACGAGTCGATCCGCGGGCAGCGTCATCTCGACCAGGATTCCCGCAAAGCCGAAGCCATGGACCAGGCCGAACGCGAAGGTCAGGCAAACGCGCAGCCACTCGCCGGGCTGACTCCCGAGCAGCGCGAAATAACATGCTGTGAACAACATCAAGCCGAGGATCGTCAGGAGCGGGAGCGAAACGAGTCCCGCGCCTGCGGCGACACCGAGCGCGAGCAGCGCGCCCAATACGGAGAGCGGAATCGTTCGCGTTCGTCCGCCGAGGATCCAGCCTTTCTCGATGGCTACGAGTGCGACGGAAAACGCGATCACCGCCTCGACCGCGGCGGCGCGTGGATGGACGAGTTCGAGCACGGCGAGGGCGAGCGTGAGGCTGTGGGCGAGGGTGAAGCCGGTCACGAGTCGGGCGACATCGGAGAGCCGAGTGGCGAGGAGGAGAAGGCCGAAGACGAAAGCGAGGTGGTCCCAGCCCGTGACGATGTGTTCGATGCCGAGGAAGAAGTAGTCGCCGAACTGGCTGCCCACCGGTTCTTCGACGGATCCCGCCTCACCGATTTCGCGCAGCACGAAGCGAGGAGAGGCTTCGGTCAAGACCTGCTCGCGCATCGCATCGGAGGTATTCGCGAAGCGGACCCGCGCGAAATGCATATGGCTCGGGGCCACGGCGAGCAGAATCTCACTGTAGACAGCGAGTTGAGTCGCAGATGCCAGTCGTTCGCTCCCGCACTCGATCCGCCACTCGTATCGAACCCAGCCCGGCTGATCCGGCCGCCGGGCGGCGATCCCGGCCGGGGGGCAGACTCGGTCATCCGCGACCAGGACGAGTTCGCTGGGAAACGCGCGCGCGGGAAGGTCGGGACTTCCGGCCTGACCGGTTCCGGGGACGGTTCCCGGTGGAAGGGCCTCTGGCCCGATTCGACTCAGCTCAAGGAGTTTGAGACGAAGCGAGACGGTCGCGCCGCTCTCGTCGATGTCCCAGCTGGAATAGGAGACGCTACGGCCGTGGGCGGATGCGGAGCCGGAGAGGGATACGACAAGGAGCGTCACCAGCACGCCGATCAGGCGGCGCCTCATGCGAGATCGGAGGCACGTTGTCGAAGGGGATTGAGGCATGGGGAGCGCACTCTAGCGCGCGAATTCCCGGGGGTGAAGTGCGTGCAGGTGCGTCAGCGTGTTGAAAACACAATGCCGAAAAAGTACGTGGTAGACGCCCGTAGACCGGCTGTAGGAACAAAAAGCGTCGCGAGGAGACGGTAAAGCGGGGTGGCTGGACAAACTTTGAGTCGGGGGTTGCGGAAACAACGTCTTGTGCTAGGATCGCTCTATCGACGTCAAAAACAAAACGAACACCGGCACCCGCAATCCACAAGGACTGCGGGATTTTTGTTTCTGGGGACACGCCTTCTCGAATAGACGCAACCAGCGTCCTGAGGCGAGGTCGGAGACCTGTTCCCGCGTGGTTTGCCCCACAGGGGCCAAAGGGCTCGCTGGCTAGAGTACGGCCGCCGCTCGAACCTCACGGTACGTGTAGTCTCTCTCACCGAAGGTCCCCCAGCTCGCCTCCGCCCGAATTGAGAGGCTGGTTCGCTCCTCGCTTCCCTCGACATGCTGGCTCGAGGTACATCGAACCGTCACGGTGAATCCGCTCAGCACCCCCTCGGTCAGGTTCAGCACGCTGGTGGCCGCGGGGCACGAATCGAGAGCGACCGCGCGATGAAGCGCCCACTCGATCCCGCTTTGAGCAGCCCATTGGGCACGGGCGCCCATAATGGTGGCCGTGCCACTTGCCTGCTGTTGGCTGGATAGACGCAGCATGATCGCGCCGGTCGAGCCCAGCATCACGAGTAGGGCGAGCGCTGCGATCAAGGCGAAACCGCCCGTCGACCGGCTCTTCGGTCGGTCGCCGCTCTTGATCTGGGGATCACGGGGCATTCTGCACCTGCACTTGTTGGAGGAGCCGCACGCGTTCGTCCCCCGTCTCGAGGACAAGCTCGATCGTCACGAGTCCCGCGCGAGAACCGGTTCCGGGGGTATATGTGAAATCGCAACTCTCGATGAGGTCCGCGGCACGCGCGTTTGAGCCTGCGAGCAGCGGAGTTGTCGCGCGACTCGTCGGCTGGGTTCTCGAGATGGCGTATCGATCGATTCGCCAGAGCGCTCGCCCCGGTGCATCACAGAGGTAGGTGACCGGAGAGTCGACGAGATAGACCCGAAACATCGGGGACTCGAGCGAGAAGGTGTGGTCGGCAGAGAGCTGGAACTGATCCTCATCACCGTCATTCACGTAGGTGATCGTCGAAGTGGCCGGTGTGATCGCACTCGGATTTCGGTTGAGCGCGGCATCGGTCCAGACGCTGGCTCCGGTTGGATAGATCGCCAGCCGGGTTCCAGCAGGGAGAGTCGATCCATGGCTCACCGGAAAATCCTGCATACGCCCGAGTAGATTGAAACTCGCGTCTCCACCAAAGGCGAGCCAATCCGCCGCCGCGCGATGATCTTCCTCGCCCGGTCCGCCCGGATCATTGATCCCTGGGCTGGCGCGATAGCGTCCGCCGCCGGAGGCCGTAAGCATCTCGATTGCGGCGCCGCTCGCGGATACCCGAACACTATTGGGCAGTGCGCTTTCCAGGTCGCGAATGAGGCGGCCGATCGCGAGGTCACCGAGGGCAACGAGCTCGCTGCGCCGAGAGACCGCGGCATAACCGTTCATGGGATGCTGCAGCAGATTCGCGAGTCCGACCGCGAGAATCCCGGTCATCGCAATCGTCGTCGTGAGTTCGATGAGGGAGAAGCCGCCTCGCCTTCGGGATGTGTTTGACGCGGCGCTCATAGATTCGTCCGATATCCCGAGAGCCGAACGACTCGGCCGGCCGGGTCCGTAACCGATGCGTCGACACGCAGCACATTCGATGAACCGGAGACACCCGCCAGGTTCGCGGTCTGATCGACGGAGATCGAAATCTGATAGCCGCCGAGGCCCGTGACGGCCGCGCCGCTCTGGTCTCGCGCGCCGGTTTCGCTGAGCCCGTTGTAGTCGCAGATATTGTCGTAGAGACGCCTCTGCGCTTCGGCGGTAGGACACAACGACCCGCTATCGGGATCGAGGAAGTCTTTCTGCAAGATTTCTCGGAGATAGGCGTCCGCGATCGACATCGCCTGACGTTCGAGCATCGGGTCGGCGCTTCGCCGCGTCGTCGTGTCGACAACGAGCAGCGTTCCCGTCAACGCGATCGAGATCACGACGATCGCGACGACGAGTTCAATTAGGCTCGTGCCCGCTTCGCGACGGTGGCGCTGGGTCGAGTCAGGGCGCACGAACGAGACCGGTTTCGCCGATGGCTTCGAGTGCGCGTCCGCCGACGGAAATCGTCGCGGTTGCTACGATGCCCGCCGTCGTCGTGGTTCGTCCGAGCGTGTCGAAGACGAGGGGGTCGACGGTGCTGGTGATGGTTACGCCACTGGGTGCCGTCACGAGATAGGGCGATTGATTGGTCGTGGGGTCGATCACGGCTTGGCTGAAACTGCCCGACCGACAGCCGGATCGTTGGGTGAGCGTGTAACTCGTCGACGTGAAATCGACCTGGACCGGGCAGCCCGATGCGGTCGAGAGCTGGTGGGCGTAGCGAAGATCGCTCAAGGCCTGGCGATGAGCGCGTACACCGTCCATGTCGCTCATGGCGAGGAAGCGGGGCGCGGCGGAGACACCGACGATCCCGATGATTGAAATCAGAACGACGGCTTCGACAAGCGTGAAACCCGCTCGCCGAGACCGTCGATTCGATTCCGCGCGACCGCTTGCGCGATCACGATCCATTTCAGGCACGAGGGCGAAGCCGACTCACGGAACGGTCGTAACGACCTGTCCCGTCGAGCTGTTGTAGGCGATCGATCGGCCCGGAGCCGCATTCAGCGTGTAGGTGCACGTCGGGTTCGACACGGTGACCCGCCATTCCTGACTGGTGTTTGCCGCGATCGTGGGCGGCGACGTCAGGAGTGTGTTCCATACAAGGATGCATTCGGCTCTGCTGATTCGGCCGTTACCGCCCGAAGCGGAGGTGTTTTCCGGCCATCCGCTGTCGTTGAGCCCGATCGTGAGGCCGCCATCGAGCGGCGCGCTGTTCACGCTTGCTGATGCGCCCTGGGCAATCCATGAGGCGTGGGAAAGATTGACACCGCTTGACAGAGCGCCGCCGACCGCTTGAACAGCCGCGCTATGCGCATCGCCCGTCATGTCGACGAAGCGGGGCAGTGCCGTTGCGGCAAGGATGCCGATGATCACGATCACGACCACGAGCTCGATGATCGTGAAGCCCTTCGCGCGTCGAGTGGTTTCGTTCTTCATTTCGATACCTCTATCCCTGAGTCGGCGGGTCGCTGGTTAGAAGTCACGCGACCACTTGAGGCGCTTTGTCCGCGCCATTTTATGGAGTTTCGGTCAAGCATTTCTGAAGCTTTATGGTCAGATTGCACGAGATCGGAGGGGGGGCTTCGAATCCGGTGAAATCTTGATACGTCTTTCCGTGTTAGTGACGAGCAGCTGAGGCCATCTCCCACATTGGGAGGTACACGCCTAGTGCAAGAACGAGGACCAGTGCGCCAACAAAGACCATCATGATCGGTTCAATGGCATCGCCGAGGCTCTTGAGGTCGTAGTCGACCTCGCGTTCGTAGTAGCTGGCGACTTCGCCGAGCGTGTCTTCGACCGCGCCGGTCTCTTCGCCGACGGACAGCATCTGGAGGACGAGGGGTGTGAACATGCCGCTCGAATAGGCCGCAGCGGTCAGCGTGTCCCCCGACTCGATGTCCTCGCGAATTTCAATGATCTGCTGACCGACCGAGTCGTTGTCGACGGCGCGCGAAGCGATTGAAAGGCACTGAGTCACGGGCAGGCCCGCGCCGAGCGTGATCGCGAGGGTGCGGCAGAACCGGGCGAGCATCGCTCGCCGAAGAATGTTGCCGATGCCCGGGAGTTTGAGCTGTGCGCCATGCCAGGCGAGGCGGCCTTCCGGAGTGGCGATCCATTTTCTCGCGAACCACCAGGCAGAGATGAGAGCGACGAGCACGATGTGCCAATACTGCGTGGTCACGTGTGACGTAGAGATCAGGAGCTTCGTTGCCCAAGGAAGTTCGGAGCCGAAGCCCGCGAAGAGTTTCGCGAAGGGAGGGACGACGAAGATGTCGATCACGGCCACAGCGACCACCATCGAGCAGATCACCATGGTCGGGTAGCGGAGCGCGCTCTTGATTCGTTTGCGCGTTTCGTCCTCAAGGGTCAGGTAGCCGAATAGTTGTTCGAAGGACTCTTCGAGACGTCCCGAACTTTCGCCGATATGAATGATCGAGACGAAGAGATTCGAGAAGATGTCCGGGTAGCGCTGCAACACGCTCGCGAGTTCGTGGCCCTTCTCGAGTTCGTCCGCAATCTCTCCGAGAATGCGACCGAACTCGGGATTGCGCATCGTATCCGAGAGACCTCGCAGCCCTCGCGTGATCGGAACACCCGCACGCGTAAGCGTGGTCATCTGGCGAGAGAACATGATCACGTCGGTGAGGGAAATGCGTCGGCGCTGCCGCCACCGTTCAATCTTCAGGCCGACTTCGGATTGTCCTCCGCCGACACGTCCGATCTTGAGTGGAATGATGCCCTTGCCCGAAAGCTCTGCGGCGACACCGCTCTCCGTGGCGGACTCGATTTGTCCGCTAATCGCCTCGCCCGAAGCCGACCTGCCCGTGTATTCAAAAACGGCCATCTGTTCCGCCTCCCGAGCCTTGCTAGGCGGTTACCTTGGCGAGTTTGGTCGACAGGCCGGAGCCCGTGTCTTCCTGCTCCCCCGCGATTCGCAAGACTTCATCGAGGCTCGTGATGCCCTTCGAAGCGAATTCGAGAGCGCAGATGGAGAGCGGGCGGAAGCCCTTCGTCTTTGCCGCGGCATCGATATACGCCTGGGTGTCATTGCGCCGAAGTGCATCCGCCATCGCTTCATCGAGCTCGAGGAGTTCGTACACGCCGGTCCGGCCCTTGTAGCCCGTTCCGTTGCAGCTCGGACATCCGCGGCCTTGCAGAAAATTCAGGAACTCCGCGCTCTCGCCTGCATTCGCGCGCAGCCACATCTTTTCCTGACTCTTGAGCTTGTAGGGCTCGGCGCAGGATTCGCAGAGCTTGCGGATGAGCCGCTGCGCCATGACCGCCGACAAGGCGGTCGCCACGAGGAAACCTTCCGCTCCCATGTCGAGGAGTCGCGCTGCGCTGCCGGCAGCGCTGTTCGTATGCAACGTGGAGAAGACGAGATGGCCGGTCATCGCTGACCGAAGCGCGATCTCGGCGGTTTCCTGATCGCGCATCTCACCGATCATGACGATGTCAGGGTCCTGGCGAAGAGCGGATCGTAGGACCGACGCGAAGCTCAGCCCGATCTTGTTATTCACCTGACATTGCTGGATGCGTGGGAGCCGATACTCGACGGGATCTTCAGCGGAGATGATCTTCTTCGTCGACTCGTTCAGTTCGGAGAGGGCGCCGTAGAGGGTCGTCGTCTTGCCGCTACCCGTGGGCCCCGTAACGAGGATCAGTCCATGAGGCTGATGAATGAAATGTCGGAATCGCTTGAGAATCCGCTCGGGCATCCCCACGCTATCGAGATCCAGGGATTCCTCGCTCTGGTCGAGCAAGCGCATCACGACGCTCTCGCCCCATTGCACGGGCATGGTCGAGAGACGGATGTCGATGCTGCGATTCTTTACGCGGATATTGAAGCGCCCATCTTGGGGGAGTCGCCGTTCGGAAATGTTCAAGCCCGACATCAGTTTCAGGCGCAGGACCAGGGCGGAAGCGATGCGCGCCTCCTTCATGATCTGCTCGTGAAGGACGCCGTCGATTCGCTGACGAATTCTCAGGCAGTGTTCATCGGGTTCGATGTGAATATCCGAGGTGCCGACCTGAACTGCATCTTCAAAAATCGACTTGAGAAGTCGGACGACCGCCGCATCGTTCTCCTCGCCGCCGGTTTCCATCTGCGAGAGGTCGAAATCGGAACCCGTATCCAGCTCGTCGTGAAGCTCTTCCGCGAGCGTGTGAATCTCGCTCGTCTTTCGGTAGTTCCGCTCAATGGCAGCGAGTAGATCCGATTCCCGCACGACTGCGAGATCGATCGACATCTTGAGGATGCGCTCGATCTCGTCCATCGCGAAGATATTCGTCGGGTCGGCCATGCCGACGAGCGCGATGTCATTTTTGACATCGAGGACGATCGCGCGAAAACGTCGGGCGTAGGTCTCCGGAAGAAGCTCGACGATGTTGGCGCGGGTTTCGTAGCGAGCGAGGTCGACATTCGGAATGTCGAGCTGCTGCGAGAGGAAACCAAGAAATTTGTCCTCGTCGATGTAGCCCGCTTCGATGAGCTGGCGACCGAGCTTGAGCCCGCTCTTCTTCTGCTCGCCGAGTGCACTCTGGAGTTGGCCCTCCGTGATGACGTGATTCTCGACGAGGAGTTCACCGATCCGGATCTTCTTGCGCGCCATACCGCCTAACCCTCCTCGGAAATCGCATCGACCCGCGCCGCAACCCAGCGTCGCGAGGGTTGGGAGAGGTCACCGGTTTGGATGGCGATGCGATAGACGTCGAGGGCTTCCGCTTCACGCTGCTGTGCCTCAAGCGAGATTCCGAGCCCCATCCACCAACTCGACTCGCTGGGGTAACGACGGACGATCGTTTCGTAGCGAGCGATCGCTTCCCGGTGCTGCCCGTTCTTCTGAAGGAAGGCCGCCGCGAGCGCGTACACCTCGGGTGCCTGCGTGAGTGTGAGCCCGGCTCGATCGAGCAAGAGGATTGCATCCTCGATGTGGCCCGCCCGTTCGAAGAGGCGGGCATGGAGCATCGCGAGCGAAGCGTCCTTCTTGGCGATCAATCGCGCACGTCGCACCGACTCAATCGCCTCTGAAAGTCGGCCTGTATCCGCAAGCAGCGCGGCGTGTTCGATCGTGGCATCGCGATTGCTCGGATTGAGTTCAAGCGCGGCTGCATAGCGGCGATCCGCTTCATCGAGTTCGCCTTTCTGGGTCGCTGTTCGCGCGGCCGTGAGTTCGAGCATCGCTTTCTGGTGCCGCACATCGAGGTCCTGTCGCGCGCGGTCGAGCTCGGAGCGTTCGATTTCGAGCGTTGTGCTCGACTCGACTTCCGGAATGCTCGCCGTCTCCGTTTCGGAAGAGGCGGGAGATGCGAGCGCTGCCGCCGCGGGAATCTCGGGGGGAGGACTGAATTGAGGTTCGGCGGCGATTCGATGCTCCCTTACGCGAGGTGTGCGCCAGTCCGGCCGAGAGATCGACGACGAGGAGCGCCCCTCGATATCCAGGAAGAGCGTTGTGTGCTCCGGGGCGGCGAGAGTCTGGGTTCGAATTTGGGTTTGTGGATCGAAGCCGAGAATGACCTGAATTCCCTCCGCATCATGTTGTGTCGTCACCGATTGGATGGGTGTTCCGACGAGATCGAGATTGGCGATCGGGCCCGCAAGGGACGCCTTGAAGAAGCGAACCTGCACGTGCCGACCGGCGAGGTCGCGCTCCACGTGATGCTGAAGGCCGGGATCGGTTTCGAAGCGAAGGCGCGTAAAACCCGCTCGTCGCTCGATTTTGATTCCTCGGACGAGCGCGGGGCGTGCGATGCGTTCGTCGGGGACAGCGATCGACGCAGAGGCGACCGATTGCGTCGTGACTTGCGTCGTTGGAGGAGTGCTTTCCGCATTCGTTTGCGGCTCCGCGAGAACGGTCACTCGTTCGACGATCGGACGGGCGCTCACCGACGGGATCGGAAGCGGCCCCTTCTCCATCACAACGATCAGGGCGGTCGCAACGAACACACCAGCGGCCAGAGCAGCGCATAGCGACGCGATGGTCGATCGACGTACGGATCGACGCGGAGGCTTTCGGGCCTTCATACTGGTCTGAGAAGCATCCCTCTTGGCGCGAGCGTCCGCGTCTTCGCGGTCGAGTTCGATCAAAAGGTCATTGACGAGGCTCATCGCAGTGGACTCCTTACGGGCTCGGGCGCAGCCATGTCGTGTTCGGACGGGAACTCTGCCGCGACCTGATCGAGCGGAAGAGCGGTCGCTTCTGCCAGCGCTGGATCCCCTCCGTTTCGTTAAGCGCTCGAGCGACATGGCGTCGACCCACCTGGTATTCGCGCTCGGCAAGTGTCGCCATCAGACTCTTGTGGCAGAGGGCGTTGATCAGTCGCGGAATGCCGCCGCTGCCTCGATGGATCCGTTCGATCGCGGCAGGGGTAAAGAGATTCTCACATCGCGTGCCGCCGGCCATGACGAGTCGCTTGCGGATGTATTCCCGACAGGCGTCTCGGTCCAGAGGTGATAGATAGGCGCACCACCCGATGCGCTGTTGGAGCTGTCGAAGGGAGTAGCGCTCGAGCTTCTCGTCGAGCTCGGGCTGACCGAAGAGGACGACCTGGGCGAGCTTGCCGCGATTGCTCTCGAGGTTGGAGAGAAGACGCAACTCTTCGAGGGTTTCGACTGGCATCGCCTGAGCCTCGTCGACGAAGATCGCGATGCGATTTCCTCCTCGAGCAATGTCGAGCATGATCTCCCGCAGGTACTTGTTGATCGTGTGCATGCCCCCAGTCGGTGGAAGCGGGACGCCGAGTTCATCGGAAATCGTCAGCAGAAGATCGCGGGGTGTTAGGCTGGGGTTCGGAATGTAGACAGCGACAAACTCGTCATCGAGGCAAGCAAGCAAGTTTCGGCAGAGCGCAGTTTTTCCGGTTCCGACTTCACCCACGACCTTCACGAATCCCTCTCCGGATCGAAGGCCGAAGAGAATCGTGTTCAGCGCATCCCGATGTTCGGGAAGATCGACGTAGGCCGTCGCGTTCGACACCGCTTCGAAGGGGAGGCGGTGGAGTCCGAAATATCTCAGGTACATCATGGACCTCGTGAAATTCGAATGAACTAGTTGTCGATGGGTGGCGTCGGGGGAAGCCATCCGTCGAGAGAGACTTCGCGGTCGGGGCGTTCCCGTCCGGTGTTCCAGATGTCGGTCACGCGTTTGGACGTTTCTCGGAGCTCTTCGTCCCAGGTCCCGTTATCAACGACGACGGGTCGCAGAAGGATCACGAGTTCGGTGCGACTGCTTTCGAGTCTCGAATGCTCAAAGAGTCTGCCGAGGTACGGGATCCGACCGAGAAACGGAATGCCCGCTGTCTGGTCCTTTGCGTCGTTCTGAATGAGTCCGCCGATCACGACGATCTGCCCACTCTTCGCACGTACGATGCTGTCGGATTCGCGAATGCTTGAAAGGGCGAGGGGGAGTTCCTGGACTTCGTCGGAGACAACGAAGCTCTTCGTTTGGTCGACCACTTCGGTGACCGCGGGGTGAACGTGGAGGATGACTTCGTCGGTCCCGCTGATCTGTGGCGTGACGTCGAGGGCGATTCCCGAGAAGAAGGGAGTCAGCGTGACGTTGGGGCTTGAGGTGGTTGCGGTCCCGGTGACCGTGGTCGTCGAGACCTCCGTCACGAAGAACTCGTCGCTGCCGACCTTGATGACGGCCTTCTGATTGTTCACCGTCGAGATGCGAGGATTCGAAAGCGTGCGGACCTGGCCCTGCGTCTCGAGGAGTTCGATGAAGGCAGCGAACTTATTCGCCTGAATCGCGAGGGAGAAGACGCCACCGAACGCGCTGCCCGCCGTTCCCGCGAAGAGATCCTGAAGTGGCGGCCCGAGAGCCTGTGCCGCGCCTCGACTATCACTGAAGCCAGAATCGAGCGCAGAGCCGCCGCCGGACTGACCCACAACCGCACTCTTGTTGTTATGGGTCGCCATCTGCGCCCAGTTGATGCCGGACTGGAATCCGTCGTTCAATGTGACCTCGAGAATTTTGGCCTCGAGGATGACGACGCGATTGAGATTCGTTTCCGCCCAGCGGAGATATTTCGCGACTTTCGATTGCTCGTCGGGATAGGCGCGAACGACGAGCAGGCCTGCGTTCGGGCTACTCACGACGGAGCGGCCTTCGCCGTTGCCCACGATGGCTTCGATACTTGCGACCACCTCGAGCCACAGGTTGGATTCGCTCTTCGTTTGAATTCGACTTCCGGAGACCGAGCCCTCGCTGCCTTCCCCGGTACCTGTCCCTGCGAGGCCGGCGAGGCCTGCGACGCCATTGTTGCCCCCGACCTGATCGGAGATCTGTCCGGAGCTCACCCGAGTGTCCGAGCTGCCGGTTCGTTCGAGGTTCAAGTAATCGAGATGAAAGACACGAGTCCGAAGGCCAGAGGGCAGAACAAGGAAGCCCGTCCGCGTCTTCTCGAAGCCATACCCGTACGCTTGCTGCAGCGTGTCGAGCACCTCTTCAACGGTGACGTCTCGAAGAGAGAGGGAGATCTCGCCCGTCACACCGGGGGCGAGGGCGAGGCTATAGGGGGTGCCTTCGACGAGGCTCATGAAGAACTGCCGGGCCGAAGCGCGATCGACGGTAACGTCGAAGCGCGGCTCGGCGATCTCCGCGACGGAGTCAGGGCGGAGGTTGAGTTCTGGGATCAGAGCGTCGCTGACCGCCGCTGGGATCGATTCCCGTTCAGTTGCCATCGCGGACGCATCAACGCCGTTGGTCGCGTCGCGTCCGTCAGAAGCCGAGGTCGAGAGGGCCGCGTCTGGTTTGGCGCAGCTCGATAGGATGAGACCGGCAAGGCTGACAGCGATGCACGAAAGCCGGAGGGGTACGGCGCGTCGGTTTCGGTTGGGAATCATTCGTCGCTTCCTTCTCGCGAGATCGCGAGCGAGTCGAAATCATTCAGCGTGTCTTTGCCGAGCCCAGCTCGGGCTTCGGTTATGTCGGCCTCATCGATCGTGGCTGGGCTGGCGGGGGGCATCGCTTCACTCAAGGTGATCATGGGATCGCGGCTGATCGTCGCTGCCGTCGTGAGCTGCTTGACGTCGTGACTGATCAGGTGAAGTTCGATCTCCTCACCTTTGCGCAGGAGAGACACGTGATCGCGTTCGATCGCCGTGATCTCGGCTGCTTGAATCAAGTCGCCTAGACTGAGGCGCTGATCATTGATGATCGCGATACGCCGTCCTTCTGCGAAGAAAATGGCGTTGAGGACGAGTTGTGAAGGCGCTCTGGAGTCGACCGCTTCCGCATCGTCCACTTCCGCTGGGGTCAGCACGCTCGGTGGGCGAGTGGGGTCGGGTAGGTCGTCGGCAATCGCAATCGCGGTTGCAGCGAGGAACGCCACGAGTGCGTACGAGAGCACGGTGCGGAGGCGGTGGATTGACGGGATGAACTCAGACACCGATCCACTCCTCCTGTTCGCTAACGGTGTGGAGGTCGATGATGATCGTGGCTTCGGGGAACTGCTTTACGCGATATTCGAAACGGTCCCAAAGGATGTGCCATCGGGAGGATTCGACGCGCTTCAAGTACTCGATGGTGTCCGCGAACTCGCCCTCGATCTCCATGCGAAGACCATGTCGGTAGAGACTCGCTGTAGCGTCGAGCAGACCCGTATCGGATTCGTGGAGTGACCCCGATCCAACGCGGTGGGGTTCCTGACTCTCGAGGCGAACGAGTCGGAGGCCGCTGTCGGGCGTAAGCATCTCCCCAAGTAGCGAAACAATCGCTTCCGGAGGGACGAGTTCCGAGATTTCTCGTTCGATCTCGGCGTTGATCTCGGCGAGCTGTTGCTCCGCGATCTGCTTGCGTTTGAGCAGCTCGCGTTCTTCTTCGGTGAGTTCGACACGCCGCAAAGCCGCGAGTGCCAAACCGAGGCGGTTGATGTCGCTGGTCGCCGATTCGGTCTGAAGGTCGATGCGTGTGAGTTTCGCGCTGGTCGGTTGAATCAGGGCGGAATCCATCCCGAAGAAGATCAGCGCGACCGCGGCGGCTGCGAGGATGCCGCGTTCTCGTACCGTACGGCCACGAAAGGCCTCGTCGAGAGCCGCGAATCTTTCACGGGCTTGATCGAGGAAACGTTTCATTCGTTGCCTCCTTCGTTCATCATTTCTCTACTCAGCGTGGCGATTCTGAAGGCGAGTCCCGGCTCGGAGCCGCCGGATCGCTCAATCTGGAATGTCCGGAAGCGGCGCGATGCATATCCATCCTCATTGCCGAGGCGCGTCAGGTATTCAGGGATAATCGCGGGGTCGAGGGTTCGGCCCTCGACGGCAATCGCATCCCCGCCCAGCGAAAATTCGATTCGCTCGAGCCAGATGCCTTCGAGATCTTGACGAGCGAGACCTTCGAGGAGTCCAGCAAATGATGCGTCGGAGCGAGAGGTGCGTTGCGTCATGTCACGGAACATGGAGATGCGTGCATTGCGCTCAGCGGTGAGTGCCGCGATCTCCGCTTCGGGATTCGAAGTCGCCGCGGCGACCGTGGCCGCCTCTCGGGCTGCTTCGACTTGGACCGACAGATCACTGAGTGTAGTTTCGAGCGCCGCGAGTTCAGCGGCACGCCCGTCGTACTGATAGAGCGTGATGCCGTAGTAGATTCCCAGGAGCATCGTGATCGCAGCCGCGAGACGGCAGACCGAGAGCAGCCCGAACTCGCCATCCTGCGGTCGGAACGAAAGGGGCAGCAGTGCGTCGCCGATCAGGCCGGACTGAACGAGCGCGCTCCCCGCGGCGAGCGTCAGCGATTGATGAAGGTCGTCCTGTGGGCGTTCGGCGAACTCCAAATAGTCCGCGATATCGAATGCCTCCACCTGGATCGGTCGGAGCGCCTCAGAAAGCGCGGGGGTGAGCGGTGTGCAGTCGATCGCGCTCGGGAGCAGCGTCAGACGTGACGCGGGTGCCTGCCCGTATTCACTCTCGTAGTAGTCGAGAGATCGCTGAACATCGAGCAGGAGTGGGTCGAGGCAATCGATGATCGAGGGGCTGGTGGGGTCTTCTTCCTCGAGAGCACGCTGGGCTGCATCGTCGAGAATCGCGAGATCTAGGTTGAGGTTCCGAGCCAGGTAGAGGTGGGGCACTCGCGAGAGTGTGAGGATGCTCGTCTTGTCTTCGAACTTGAGCATCGCACTGCCGGCGACGGTCTCGGGCATTCGCTCTTCAATCGCGAGCATCGTAGATTCGACGATTTCAAATCCGAGGAGTCGAAGTCCAGCGCAATTGATCACATGCGCCAGGTCGAGTAGCTGTTCGTCGCGGGCGGCGACGACAAACATCTTGGGCGTCCGGGCTCGATTGCTGTCCTCGGGAATCGTGAGGATCGCGAGCTGCGCAGCTTCGACGTCGAACTCGATCAGATCTCGAATCAGCCATCGGGTCGCATCGACCAGTTCATCGTCGGGGACATTCGGTGGACGTTCGACGAGGCGCAGGCTGTAGTCGTGCGAGGAAAGGGTGCAGCGGCACGCCTCCCCATTGAGCTTGTGTGTGTCGACGAAGCGGGTTAGGCCGGACTGGAGGTCGGCGAGCGACTCGTAGGGAAACGACTCCCAGGCGAGGACGTTCGGACGCCCCTCGTCGCTATTGTCGAGGAGGACGGCGGTGAGGTCAGCCGGACCGACAACGAGGCCAATGCGAGTGGCCTCGACTTCTACGGTCTTTTTTCTGCGCAACCAAGAGAACAACTTCTCTTATCCCCCGCCGAGTGGTCAAGCTCCGGCATCGCGGCCGCACAATGTGCGCAGCGTGAATGCAGTGGTGCTTCACTCTTTGGGCTTTAACGGAAGTTGCCGACGAAAGTTGAGAAGATGTCTACGCGATTCATCAGACTTGCCGGCTTCGAGCCCCAGTCGGAGAATGGGGATGGGCGAAAGCCCGATCTGAGTCTGGGGAAAATGACGCCCCGCCCTCGGTGAAAATGGGGAGCCGTCGCCTAACGCAGGACGGACCCTCGGTCGAATCTCACTGCCTTTTGGCGTTCGCCGGCTTCGTCGAAGGAGAGCATCCAGCCATGCTGAAGGCCGGCGTCGAATTGAGCTTGCGCCCGGACCGAGCCATCGGGGTAGAAGCGCGTCCAGGTGCCAACGCGGAGTCCGTCGTGGTATGCGCCAACCTGTTCCGGCCGCCCCCCTTCGAAATAGCGTACGTACCAACCGTGACGCAGGCCGCCCGCTGCCTCGGTTTGCTGACACCACTCCTCTTCTCCGCGGTCACCGACCCTCGTCTTGAGTTCGGCGTGAGAGGGACATCCTTCGGTGACTTCGACGGGAAAAGGCCTAACGGGCGGCGCGTTCGTGAGCGGTTCGCTCTCCGTGAAACTCGCGGGTGGATTCTTCGAAGGAACCGGCGAAAGCACGCCGGCATTCGAGTCCTGCGATGCTTTGGCAAGGCGGAAGGTGCCGGCGCGTCGCGAGGAATCCGCCGGATCGCCGGTCCTCGTATGAAGCTCAGCTTCGATTTCGATCAGATGCGTGGTGAGGCGCGCGTAGGTCTCCGGGTCGATGTCGCCGCGGTGCGCCTGCAAGTCGAGGCGAAGTCCCTGCGCGAGGCCGAGCGCTTCAGCAACGTCGTCGGGCGCGTTCGTCCTCGCGAGCGCGGCGAGGCTTTCAAACCGCTCCTTCAAGTCGAGGAGAACCCGAATCGAAGTTTGTTCGGCCGGCCGCGGGCGGTCGGCTCCGCCGTCTGTATCGCCCATCGATTCGGGCCCATCGTCGTCCCTGCGTTCCTCGAAGGCGGCGAGCTGTTCAAAGGATTCCAGCTCGGCTGAACTCGCCCATTCGGCGAGATCGGCGGGGAACTCGCTGTCTTCGAAATTCCGAGAGAGAAGGACGAAGGGGGAGAGCATTGCGAGCATCACGATGACGCCGATCAGACCGCCGACGCGATGGGGTCGAGCCCAACCGTCATGGAAGGCCATGATCGGGTAGACGAAGATGCTGATCCCGGGGAGCCAGGTCAGTAGTCCAAACCAGCCGGGCAAGTCTCTCGCCGTCGCGGTTCGACACGCCAGGACCGTCATATAGATGCTTGAGGCAGCTGCGATGAGGAAGGCAGCGAATCCGGCGAGCGCAGTCGCTAGCCCGCCGTCCATTTTGCTGGCGGCCACGGCTAGGAGCACGTTCGCCAAGAGCAGTGCGGCGCCGAAGCCCAGGACGCGGCGAACCGAGCCCCCGCCCGCCCAGATCATGGGGACGGCCTGGAGGATCGGCACATAGGCCATGATCTCGGCGGACTCGCCCTGGTCCGTCTTGCGGGCAATCACGGCGATCGCGTGGCACATCACGAAATAGGCGCTGCCGACGAAGAGGCCGAGACCAATGAAGAGGGTAGGGACCAGCGTTTCCATCCCCGGATCATCGTCCGACCAATCTTTGGGGTTAAATCGCCACGATTTTTCTTGAAAAATCGGCCTTTTTGAGGGAACTGTTGTTGAAACTGAAAACCATTTTCGTTAAAAACCGGCTTCCTAATTGAAAATCATTTTCAATTAACCCCTGCCGGAGAGCAACGAGATGGAAATGAGCCGAGCGACGAAGCTGTTCGTGGCTGTGAATTGGATCGTACTGAGTGGACTTCTCGTCCTGGCCGCCGCACAGCCGGTGCACGCCCACGAAGACGAGGAACACGAGACCCAGGATGAGCGCCTCGAGACGGTCGAAGAAAAGATTGAAGCGATCACGGACGAGATGGGACGCCTCGAATCCGTCTTCGCCGTTCCGGAAGACCAGGCCCTCGAGTCTTTCTCGGGTCTCGGGCCGGCAGCCTCGAAGGTCTACAAGCGCGACTCGGGTCTCTCGATCGGTGGCTACGGGGAGGTTCGGTTGCGGTCTTTCCACAACCAGGACGACGACAACGAAAACGACATCTTTGACGCCCTGCGCGCGGTTCTCTACGTCGGCTACAAGTTCGACGACAAATGGGTCTTCAACTCTGAGCTCGAATTCGAGCATGCCGGAACCGGGGCGGGGGGTCGGTCTCGACCGAGTTCGCGACGATCGACTACTTGCATCGCGACGAGCTGAACTTCCGTGCGGGAGTCCTGCTTGTCCCGATGGGCTTCGTGAATGAGATCCACGAGCCGAATTTCTTCTTTGGTGCCGAGCGGCCCGAAGTCGAGCGCGTCATCATGCCGTCCACCTGGCGCGAGAACGGCGTCGGCATCTTCGGAACGATCGCGGATCGTGTGAACTACCGTTTCTACGTGATCAACGGCTTCGACGGCTCAGGCTTCAGTCGGGGTGGGCTTAGGGGCGGTCGTCAGCGCGCGAGCCGTGCGCTCTCCGACGATTTCGCCTTCGTCGGCCGAGTCGACGTGAACGTGACCGACGGCCTGCTTCTCGGCGGCTCAGTGTATGCGGGGCAGAGCGGTCAGGAGCAGCGTGCCGGGGCAACTTCGGCAGCGAATCCGGTCAACAACCCGAATGCGCGCCTGCCCGACATGATGACGCAC
>Ga0316209_1000870_pt1 | contig 40396 bp, 41 predicted proteins | sample 6monopyrite_MG_FD_204945 | JGI IMG/M metagenome (GOLD analysis project Ga0316209, IMG submission 204945) | Microbial mat bacterial communities from mineral coupon in-situ incubated in ocean water Damariscotta River, Maine, United States -... | ecosystem: Environmental > Aquatic > Marine >...
TGCCATGAGCCAGCACAGGCCGCTTGGGTTCTTTCATCGGCTCGCCATCGCGGCTGTTGATCAGCCAGCCTGCGGGGTTGCCGCCGACTTCGACGAAGTCCTCACCGGTGAACACGGCCACAACGCCGGGCATTGCGGCGGCGGCTGATGTGTCGATGCTGTTGATCTTGCCATTTGCCACCGTAGACCGCGCGAAGGCGCAATAGGTGGTCTTGGCGGCGGTGTAATCGTCTGTGTACTTGCCACGTCCCATCAGGAAACGCACGTCTTCACGGCGTTTGGTCGCGTGACCCATTCCTCCGTCTGCTGCCATAACCTTGTCCTCCCTATTCAGCGGCAATAGCGGGCATTTGACCGCTTGCTGCCATGATTGCGTTCACGATGCCCTGATATCCGGTACAGCGGCAGATATTGCCTTCCAGATAGTCGCGGACCTCGGCCTCGGTCGGTTTTGGGTTGTCTTTGAGTAATGCTGCGGCGCTCATAATCATGCCCGGTGTGCAAAACCCGCACTGCAGCCCGTGGTGATCCTGAAACGCCTGCTGGATGACGTTGAGCGATCCGTCCGCATTGGCCTGCCCTTCGATGGTGTCGATGTCGGCTCCATCGGCCTCGACAGCGAAGACTGTGCATGATTTCACGGCCTTGCCGTTCACATGCACGACGCAGGCACCGCACTGGCTGGTATCGCAACCGATGTGGGTGCCGGTCATCCCCAACCCTTCTCGCAAGGCGGTGGACAGCACGGTGCGGTTCTCCACCTCCGCTGAAACGGATGTCCCGTTCACATTCATGGTTATTTTTGGCATATCTTCCTCCCTTACGACTGCCGGTGCGATGCGTTAGCCTAACATGCGCCCGATCCAGCCCTTTTTCGGTTTCTCGTCGTCTTTTGCGATCTCCTCGGTCTCAGCAGGGTCCTCCAACCCGTCCTGAAACCGTTCAAAGAATTGATCGGCAAGTTTCTTGGTGAACCCGTCAATGATACGGCTGCCCAGTTGCGCCAGCTTGCCACCAACTTTGGCTTCCACGTCGTAGGTCAGCAGGGTGCCGCCTTCGTCGGTGTCTGCAAAGCTGACCTTTGCGGCCCCTTTGGCAAAACCTGCAGGACCGCCCTTGCCTTGACCCGTCAGCGTCAAGCTTTGACCTTCTACCATGTCGGACACATCGACTTGGCCTTTGAAAGTTGCCTTCACCGGGCCAACCTTTTGCACCACGACCGCTTCGAACCCATCGACGACCGTCCCGGTCAACTCTTTGCACCCCGGAATACAGGTCTTAAGAACCTCCGGGTCCAGAATGGCGGCCCAGACGACTGTGCGTGGTGCTGCGATGTCCCTGGTGTCGGCTAGGTTCATAGATGTCCTCGTTGCGTTGGTTCAGGCAGTTCAGCAATATTGTGGGCGGAAGTGAAGTGAGTTGCGCACGAACAGTTACGCCGCCTGTCTCAATTCTGAGACAACGCGCGCTTAGCCGCTGATCCCAAGGCGTTTCATTCGGCGGTAAAGCGTCGCGCGTGAGACCCCAAGCTCGCGCGCAGCAAGGCTGACATTGTGATCTGCGCGCACCAATGCACGCATAACTGCGGCACTCTGCGCCCTCTCAAACCCTTTTGAGGTATTGTCGCGTCCGATCAGATCACCCAAAGGCACAGGTTTCAGCGCGCCTTCAGTTTGCAGATCGAACGCCCGTCGCGCCGCACGGGTTGCCCCAATGACAATGTCGTCCGCGTTAGTCGCCAGCCGCGATACGCCGCCGCTGGGATCATTCACAACCAGCACACGCACGTCTCTGTACTTGTCCTGAAAATTGTCAGCCTCAATACTGCGGGCGGCCTGCCGCACAAGCTCCGAGATCATGCCATTCATCGTCTCTGTCTGATCAGCTCGGGCAGACGACACATCCAAAGCCGCAACGATCTCGCCTTCTGCCCCATAGACTGGGGCGTCGATGCAACTCATTGCGATGTTGCTTGCCATGAAATGCTGGTCGCGGTGGATGACCACCTCACGCCGTTCGGTCAAACAGGTGCCGATGCCATTCGTCCCTTGCGCGGCTTCGCTCCAGTCTGCGCCAGCCCCTAGGCCCCAGTCATGGAACACCTGCATGTCAGCGTCTTTGAACCGATGGTCAACGATCACGCCTTGGCTGTCCGTCAAAACCACGCAGCAGCCCGAGCTGCCGACGAGAGAAAACAGTTGGTCAAGCTTTGGTTCGGCAATGACCGCAACACGGCCCAAGGCCTGCCTACGTCTGGAAATGTCCTTAGCAGATAAATACTCTGGTGCGCGTTGCTGTCCTGGATCAAGCCCGTGTTTGACCACTGACCGAAACCAAGACGCTGCAAGCCGAGACTGCGCACCGGCAGCTCCGGATTGGACCGCTTGCGCGATCTTATCGATGTGCGCGTTTATCGATGCGATTCCACAGATTCCCTTGTCGGACAAAATCACATTACAACGATTGGCAGATTGCGCAAATTCTGCGCACGTCATTAGGAGGACCCTCGACCCTCAACTCTTCTTCAAAGGTTACACCCGATCTGACGGGCGGCCTTGCCACACCGATGTTGGTCAGTCGATGAGCGAGAATGACCATTGCCAGACTTCTGAGTCCGGGGAAAATGAATGGCGACTTCGTCCCGCATCTTTCCAGTTCATGCGTCGTGCAGCGAACGGTCGTGTCTCCCGAACCGGCCACTCGTTACCAGCGCGGCGAAAACTCCCGGAGAGCCCAAAGCGGATGCCTTTGGACGCCCGCCATGCTTGACCAGCTTTCAGTTCACCTTGCCTCGGTCAGTTGTTCGAGGATCTCCAGAATCCTGGCCAAATGGCACGGTTAATGCAACAGTCCCCATCAAAACACGGTCCACCCGCGGTTCAGAGTATCGAGCGGCGTGGAAGAGGCAAGTCAGGAACAATATACCGGGCCGAACAAATGTGGCCGGGCAAAAACTCACCCGGCCACACCCTGTTGGACCCTGCGTTTTTTCGGGCGCGCATGAGGGTTGGAATACCTGCGCGCCCTTTGCCTTTTAACGGCCTGCGGCCTGGGGGAGGAGGTGCCGCATGCCGTCTGGTCGTGACATCAGATTGCTGCATTGCGGCAGGCTGGCAAGCGGTTTCCGCCGCAGCGCCGAAAATTCCATTCTGTCTGGAAATAAATGAACGATTTCAGTCAAGTCGGTCATTTTCTGAGCAATATGAAAAGCCGAAACGTCTCAGGATAGAATCCGATCCAGCGCCGCATCCACCGGCCCCCAATCCGCGATCTTCAGGCGCACGGGCAATGTCAGCACCCGGCGGCGATAGCGTTGGGGCAGGCGCACGGCGTCTTTTTCCGTTGTCACCAACTGCGCCCCAAGGCTCTTTGCCTCGCGCTCCAGCCGCACCAGCAGCGTGTCGGTCAGCGGTTGGTGATCGGAGAGCGCTTCGGCGGCAATCACATCGGCCTCCATTGCGCGCAGGGTGGCGAAAAACTTCTCCGGGTGGCCAATGCCGGCAAAGGCGACCACGCGCAGCCCGTGAAAGGGCATGCCGGTCGGCAGCGGTTCCAGATGCCCGGTCAGATGCGGCAGCGTGATCTGGTTCGACCAGCGAGCGCGAAACGCCTTCTGCGCCTTGTCGGCACCGATGCTGAGCACCAGGTCGGCGCGCGACAAACCCACCGGAACCGGCTCGCGCAGCGGCCCCGCCGGGATCACCTTGCCATTGCCAAAACCGCGCGCGGCATCGACCACGATGATTGACAGGTCCTTGTGCAGGCCCGGGTTCTGGAACCCGTCATCCAAGAGGATCAATTCGGCACCATCGGCAATCGCGGCCCGCGCCCCGGCATGGCGGTCGCGCGCCACCCAGACGGGCAGGAACGCGGCCAGAAGCAGCGGCTCATCCCCGACATCGGCGGCACTGTCGCGGGCCTCGGTCACGCGGTGCGGGCCGGTGATTGTGCCGCCATAGCCCCGGCTGACGACATGCGGCCGCAGCCCCCGCGCCGCCAGCCGCTCGGCCAGCGCGATGACCGTGGGTGTCTTGCCGGTGCCGCCCGCATTGAGATTGCCGATGCAGATCACCGGCACGTCGACGCGCGCGTCCGGCCCCTTGCGCAGCCGCCGCGCCGTGGCCGCCGCGTAGAGCGCGCCGAAAGGGGCCAAAAACGTGCTGAGGATCCCCGCAGGGCGGTGCCAGAATGCCGGCGCGCGCATCACCGGGCGATCCGGGGCGTGGCGTCGAGCTGATCGAACAGCATCTCCAGCGCCCGGTCGGTGACATCGGCCCCGGCCGAACAGACCTCCCAGGCGGCATGCGCCAGCTCGGCGGCCTTGTCGGGGTTCAGGAGGTCGTTGACCGCCTCGGCCAGCGATCCGGGCGAGGTGACGAGGCGCGCGGCCCCGGCACCCGACAGGCGCTGAAAGATATCGACGAAATTGGTGACATAGGGCCCGTGCAGAATGGCCGACCCCAGGGCTGCCGGTTCAAACGGGTTGTGGCCGCCGATAGGTTCCAGCGAGCCGCCGACGAAACTGATCGGTGACAGGCGATACCACAGGCCCATCTCGCCCAGGGTATCGGCCAGATACACCTGCGTATCGGCATCGGGGCAGTCGCCCTCGGACCGGCGGGCATAGCTGCATTTGTGACGGTCGATCAGGGCCGCGATCTCTTCGGCGCGGTTGGGGTGGCGCGGCACCAGGATCAGCAGCAGCCTATGATTGACACGCAGCGCCTGCGCATGGGCATCCAGCACCTTTTCCTCTTCGCCCGGATGGGTCGAGGCCGCCAGCCAGACCGGCCTGCCATTCAGGTGCTGCGCCATGCGGGCGCGTTCATCCTCATCGCAGGGCAGCGCTGCGGCCCCTTCTTTCAGCGTGCCCGTGACATGCAGCCGGTCGGCGGGCAGGCCGAGCCGGCGCAGATAGCCGGCAGTGATGTCATCCTGCACATGGGCCAGATCAAACTTGCGCAACAGGCTGCGGGCCATGCCGCGCAGAAACCGCCACCGGTCATGGCTGGTTTTGGACATGCGCGCGTTGATCAAAACCATCGGCGTGGCGCGCGCCCGGGTTTCACACAACAGCGCGGGCCAGAATTCGCTTTCGGTCCAGACCGCCATATCTGGTTTCCAATGGTCGAGAAACCGGCGGACCCAGGGCAGAACGTCGACGGGTATGAATTGGTGCGTGGCGGCGGGCGGCAGGCGCGCGGCCATGACCTGCGCCGAGGTGACGGTGCCGGTTGTGACCAGGAAATGCAGCTCGGGCCGAATCTCAGACATGCGCCGGATCAATTCCAGCAGCGATAGCGATTCACCAACGCTGGCGGCGTGAAACCAGATCAGCGGCCCGTCGGGGCGCGGGGCCGAGGCGATGCCGCGGCGTTCATCCAGCCTGGCCGGGTCCTCCTTGCCCGCCGCCAGCCGATCGGCCAGCTTGCGGTCGGCAAACCGGGTCGCACGGGCCGAGAACGCCAGATAGGCCGAAAGCGCCGGTGAAAAGCTCATGATCGGCGGCTCAGTTGCCCAGCTCTTCGGTGGGCGAGGCTTCGGTCGCTTCATCGCGCAGGCGGTGTATATGGGCAATGAAATACCGCATATGGGCATTGTCGACGGTGCGCTGCGCCTCGGATTTCCAGGCGTTATAGGCGCTCGCGTAATCGGGGAACATGCCGACAAGATGGATCGCGTCAACATCCTTGAAGGCGTTGCGGCTGGGGTCGATCAATTCACCGCCAAAGACGAGGTGCAGGCGTTGGGTCATCGGGGCCTCTATGATGGTTTGAGGGGTCAGGTTGCGCGCACCCTAGTCATATGGCGTCAAGCGTCAAGCGGGGCGGCGTCGCGCCATCAGGGCGGCATGCAGCGGCGCGCCGGCGGTGATTACGCCGGGCACAAGCGGCGTTGGGTTGTTGAACCTGAGCGGCGCGCCGTCCCGGTCGCTCACCTCGGCCCCGGCCTCGGTCGCGATCAGTGCGCCCGCCGCGATATCCCACTCCCACGAATCGCGGAATGTAACCATGCCGTCAAATCGCCCTTCACCGACCAGAGCCATCCGGTAGGCCAGCGACGGGCGATAGGTGCGGCTGGCCCGCGGCAGGCCTCCGGGCCAGTGATCGGCGGCGAAATTGGGGCGCGAGGCCAGGATCTGTGCGTTTGGCTCGTCGCCAAGGCGCGAGGCGGATAGCCGGTCACCGTTCAAATGCGCGCCCCGGCCGAGTGCAGCGGTAAACATCCGATCCATCATCGGCAGGAACACGACGCCTGCGATGATGCGCCCCGCCTCGGCCACGGCCAGCGAATGGGCAAAGGCGCGGCCACCCTCGATGAAAGACCGGGTGCCGTCGATCGGATCAACAATGAACACGCGGGTATTGGAAAGCCGCGCGGGCCCATCCTCGGTCTCCTCCGACAGCCAGCCGTAATCGGGGCGTGCCGCCAGCAACTCGGCGCGCAGCATCCGGTCAACCTCAAGATCGGCCTCGGTCACCGGGCCATGGCCCCCGGGCTTGTCCCAGGTCCGGGGGCTCTTGGTCCAATAGGTCGCGGCGATGCGGCCCGCCTCGGTGGCGGCAGCGGTCAAGAGTGTCAGGTCACGCTCCGGCAAGCGTCATCCCCTCGACCAGCAACGACGGGCAGATATGGCTCAGATGCGTCCGGGCGTCATTGGCGGGCACGATACCGCCCAGCATGTCGCGCAGGTTGCCCGCTACGGTGCATTCATTGACCGGATAGGCGATCTGGCCGTCCTCCACCCAGAACCCCGAGGCCCCGCGCGAATAGTCGCCGGTATTGGGATTGATCGAGGATCCGATCAGGCTGGTGATCAAGAGGCCGCGGCCCATCCCAGCCATCAACTCGTCGCGGCTGGCCGACCCTTGGGTCAACGCGATGTTCGAGACCGAGGGGGCCGGCGGGGACGACAACCCGCGCGCGGCATTGCCGGTCGATTGCAGCCCCAGTTTGCGCGCGGTCGCCAGATCCAGCGTCCAGCCGGTCAGCATGCCCTCTTTGACAATAGCACGGGTCCGCGTGGGCAGCCCTTCGGCGTCAAAGGGGCGCGAGCCCGAGGCGCGCGGGCGCAGCGGTTCTTCGATCAGGTCGAGGCCCCTGGGCAGCACCTGTTCGCCCAACGCGTCACGCAGCCACGAGGCCCCGCGCGCAATGGCAGCGCCGTTTACAGCTTGCAGGATGTGCTGGATCAGCGAGCCCGCGATGCGTTCGTCAAACAGTACCGGACAGGCCCCCGTTTCGGGTTGGCGGGCCCCGGCGCGGGCAATGGTGCGTTCGGCGGCGATGCGGCCGACGGTTTCGGCAGGCTCCATATCGGCGCGATGGATGCGCATATCGCCATAGTAATCGCGCTCCATCGTCAGACCTTCGCCGGTGATCGCGACGCAGGACAGCCCGTGATCGGTGCGGGTATAGCCGCCGGAAAAGCCGTTGGTGGCAGCCAGATGACGGGTGCGCCGGCCATATCCGGCGCTGGCCGATTGCACCTGGGTAATGCCATGCACGGCCAAAGCGGCGGCCTCGGCCTCCAGCGCGGCGGCCTCCAGCGTGGCGGGGTCGGGCTCGGTGCCGGGGTCGCACATATCCAGCGCCGCGATATCCCAGCCCTGTGCCAATTGCGCCGGATCGGCCAGGCCGATGGTCGGGTCGTCCGGGGCCTCGCGCGCCATCGCCACGGCGCGTTCGGCCATTTCGTGCAGGGTTTCGGGCTTGGTGTCCGAGGCCGAAACACAGGCCTGCCGTTGCCCCAGAATGACCCGCAGCCCGATCTCGGTGCCCTCGGATCGCTCGGCATGTTCCAACCCACCGTTCAGCACCCGGATCGACGTGGACGTGCCCGCCACCGCCATCGCATCGGCGGCATCGGCCCCGGCGCGGGTGGCGGCGCGCAGCAGGTCATGGGCAAGGCTTTCGGGTGACTGTGTCATCGGGCAGTTCCTGTTGCGGGGTTCCGGCCAGACGTAGTGCGCCGCCCGGCGGCGTGCAAGCGATACGAAAACCCCCGGGGCAACACTCGGCCGCCCCGGGGGAAATGATGTGGCCGATCCGGCGCGATCAGCGCAGTGGCACACCGTTGGCCGAAACCGAGCCATCGGCCCCGAATTGGATCGAGGATGTATAGCTGTCGGGCCCGCTTCCTGGAATTGCGAACATCCCCAGCATCCCGCGTGCCATGCCGGCCTGTTCAGGTGGCAAAAGCCCCGCATTCGACAGGGTCTGGATCAGCCCGTTGGCCCCGGTCAGGCTGAGATCGACCGAGCCCACCGGCACCGGGATGATCTGGCCGGGGGTGAAATCGACATCGCCCACACCGGTCAGTTCCGCCCCGCCAAAGGACACTTGCAGGTTGTTCAACGTCAATTCCCGCAATTCGCCCGGAGGGGCATTCGCCTGATCGGGCTCCATCGTCATCAGATCGACGAAAAGCTGCACCGTGCCGCTGACATCCACGATAACAGAGGCCGGCCCGCGCGGCACCTGACCGCCCGGATCGACCATGGCCCAGAGGCCGTCATCGACTGTGACGCCCTGATAGGCGATAGCGGCGGAAAACGGCGAGGGCTGATCTTCACGCGCCAGCGGCACGTCGAGGCGGATAAGCGTGCTGTCGGCAGCGGCGGCCACGGGGAAGGGCATTTCGCTGCTGCTCAGGTTGAAGGCGACGCCCTGGGCTCCAAGCTCGTAACTCAGCGCACGCTCCGAGATGGCAAAGCCAAAATTGCCGCCGGTGTTCTCGGTTGCGAAATCGAAACTCTCTGAGCCGTCCTGAAAGGCGGCGCGCGCGGACAAGGATTCGTAGGTCGAATCCACCTCCATCACCAGACCCGCCGGATAGGTCTCGATCGTCGTCCAGTCCAGACCGGTGGGGAACGCGGCGGACACCGAGGTTTGCGACGCGCCCATGATCAGCGCCATATCGATGCTGCCACCAGGCGGGGATTGTTTGCCAGGCGTGGTGGGCTGTGGCTGCGGTTGTCCCTGGGAAAGACCGTCGCCGGCAAGCTCTGCCGCCCGGAGCGCCACATTGAGGCCGCCGGTCGAGGCCGTGCCGGAAGCGGCAATAATATCGGGGTTCGAGAAATCATAGGTGTATGATCCGGCAAAACCCGTCAGTTCCAGCGTGGCGTCGAATTCGGGGATCTCGGCCGGGTCGATGCCGGTGAAGGTGATATCCTCAAGCTCCAGCCTCTGCATCACGCTGTCGAGCGTCAGCACCTCGGCACTGCCCGAGGCGGTGGCGGAAAATCCCGTCTGGCGGAACACGATCGCGATCTCTTCCGGTGCGTCGGGCTCATCAATTCCGGTGATTCGGTAGGTGAGCGTATCCGAAGCCCCGATAGCGACGGTTCCATCGGGCTGGTCGGTCAGCGTGACCTGCTCGACCAGGGTTGATAGGGTGACATCGTCGGCCACCATCGTGCTGGAGAGGTTGGACAGAACCAGGCCCGAACCGGTATCGGTTACCTGCGCCGATAGCGACTGACCGTAATCCGCGGATTGCTGCTGCCACAGGGTCCAAAGCTCGGCCGCGGTGATCTCTGCAAAGGCGGGGCTTGCCGCCATAAGGGCAACGGTGGAAAGACTGATTGAAAAGGATTTCATCTTTGACATAACGACCTTCCGAATGTGAATTGCTGATATAAATGTCCGCCGGGTCATGGCGGGCGTCAAGGTCTCAATGCTCTGACTTTGAAATGTAACAAATTTCTGACCTCAGGAGAATGATATGGGGATGCTGGACGGCAAGACGATGATGGTGACCGGGGCCAGCCGTGGCATCGGGGCGGCGGCGGCGCGGATCTTTGCCGAGGCAGGGGCGAATGTCTGCCTGCTGGCCCGGTCGCGCGACAAGATCGCCGATCTGGCGGGGCAGATCGGGCCAAAGGCGCTGGCCATTCCCTGTGATGTCAGCCGCTATTGGGAGGTCGAGGCCGCCGTCAGGGCCTGCGTGGAAACCTTTGGCCGCCTGGATATCCTGATCAACAATGCCGGTGTCATCGAACCGATCGAGACCCTGGCCCAGGCAACCCCGGACGCTTGGGGGCATGTCATTGATATCAATGTGAAAGGTGTCTTTCACGGCATGCGCGCGGCGCTGCCGGTGATGATCGCCGAAGGCGGTGGCACCATCCTGACCGTCAGTTCCGGCGCGGCGCATGGCGCGATGGAAGGCTGGAGCGCCTATTGCACGTCCAAGGCCGGGGCCGCGATGCTGACGAAATGCGCCCATGCCGAAGGCGCGGCGGGGGGCATCCGCGCCATGGGCCTCTCGCCCGGCACGGTCGCCACCCAGATGCAGCGCGAGATCAAGGCCAGCGGCGTGAACCCGGTCAGCCAACTGGACTGGGATGCGCATATTCCCGCTGATTGGCCGGCCAGGGCCCTGCTATGGATGTGTTCGCCCGATGCGGATGCGTTCCTGGGCCAGGAAGTATCGCTGCGCGACAACGATATCCGCCGCCGCGCCGGACTGACTGCATGATCGAACTGACCCGCGAGGGCGGGCTGTGGCTGGTTACGCTCGCCCGCCCCGACAAGGCCAATTCGCTGACGGCCGCGATGTTGGAGCGGCTGGCCGAGATAGCCGAGGCCGGTGCCAAAGATCCGGATCTGAGGGCCCTCATTCTGACCGGGACTGGCGACCGGGTGTTTTCCGCCGGTGCCGATCTGGACGAGGCGCGTGCGGGGCTTGCGACATCGGCGCTGTGGGAACGGCTGTCGGCGGCTATTGCGGCGCTGCCCTGTCTCACCATCGCGGCGCTGAACGGCACGCTGGCGGGCGGTGCCTTCGGCATGGCGCTGGCCTGCGATATCCGAATCGCGGTGCCGAATGCGCGGTTCTTCTATCCCGTGGCCCGGCTGGGGTTTCTGCCGCAGCCTTCGGATCCGGGGCGCATGGTGGCGCTGATCGGTCCGGCCCGGGCAAAGCTGGTGCTGCTGGCGGGGCAGAAGCTGTCGGCAGAGGAGGCGCTGGCCTTTGGCTTGATCGACCGGATCGAGCCCGGCGACGTGGTGCGGGGCGCGCGCGATCTGGCGGGCGATGCGCTGGCGGGTGACCGGGACGCGCTGCGCGCGATCAAGGCGATGTGCGCCGGGGGCACCGGGTGACACCCCCAAGCGCGGCGCAAGGCAAGGACAGCATGGCGGAAGTTGAACAGATCGATGCGCTGGTTGTGGGCGCGGGGCCTGCCGGGCTGATGGCGGCCGAGGCGCTGTCGGGGGCAGGGCGGCAGGTGGTGATCGCCGAGGCCAAGCCGTCGGCCGGGCGCAAATTGCTGATGGCGGGCAAATCGGGGCTGAACCTGACCCGCGCCGAACCGGCTGACCGGTTCGTGGCCACCTATACAGAGGCCGAGCCATGGCTGCGCCCGATGCTGCAAGCGTTCGGCCAGGCCGATGTGATGGCGTGGGCCGAGGCGTTGGGGCAGCCGGTCTTTACCGGATCGTCGGGCCGGGTGTTCCCGGTGTCGATGAAGGCCTCGCCGCTGTTGCGGGCGTGGCTGGGGCGGATCCGGGCCGATCTGCGCCTGAAATGGCGATGGCGCGGCTTTGCGGGCGACGCGTTCTCGTTCGACACGCCTGCGGGCCCGGCGCTGCTGGCCCCGCGCGTCACCGTTTTGGCGCTTGGCGGCGGGTCCTGGGCGCGGCTGGGCTCGGATGCCGCGTGGCTGCCGTGGCTGGCGGAAAAGGGCGTTGAAATCGCGCCGCTCGCGCCTTCGAATATGGGATTTTCAGTGGCCTGGTCGGATCACATGGCCAAGCATTTCGGCGCGCCGGTCAAGGGCTGCGCGCTGTCGGTCGGGGATCGGTCCGTGCGGGCCGAGTTTGTCATTTCCGAACGCGGCGTCGAAGGCGGCGGCATCTACGCCCTGTCGCGCGCGATCCGCGAGGGCGGGCAGCTGGTGCTGGATCTGGCCCCCGATCTGAGCCTGGCCGAAGTCACCGCCCGGCTGGCGCGCCCGCGCGGCAAGGCAAGCCTCGCCACGCATCTGCGCAAGGCGCTGTCGCTGACCGGGGCGCGGGCGGCCTTGCTGAATGAATGGGGGCGGCCCCTGCCCGGGGATGCCCCGGCGCTGGCCGCCCTGATCAAGGCGCTGCCGGCGCGTCTGACCGGCCCGCGCCCGATCGACGAAGCGATTTCCACGGCCGGTGGTGTATCCCGCGTGGCAGTCGATGATGGTCTGATGCTGCGCGCCCTGCCGGGCGTGTTCTGTGCCGGTGAGATGCTGGATTGGGAAGCCCCGACCGGTGGCTATCTTCTGACCGCCTGCCTGTCGACCGGGCTCTGGGCCGGGCAACACGCGGCGCGGTATCAGTCGCCAGCCGCGCGGAGATAGGCCGGGCGCTCTCGCATCGCGGCGGCATAGTCGCGCAATCGATCCTCGACCACCGGAAACTTGGCACCGACCGCCCAATTCAGGCAATGCGTCAGCAGGATATCGGGGATGGTCATGGTTTCCCCCATCAGGAACGGGCCATCCTCGGCCATGCGGGCGATCATGCGGGCCTGCGAGCGGGCGAACTCCCATTTCAGGCTGTCCTTGATCGCGGGCACACGGTGCTCCTCCGGCAGGATGAAACTGTGCCGCGCCGCCGTCCACAGGATCTGGTCGAACTCATCATTGATGAATTGGGTCAGGCTGTCCTGGCGGGCGCGCTCCAACGTGCCGGGCGGGAATGTCAGGCCCCGGTGTTTATCGGCCAGATAGGTCAGGATGGCGATGGAATCGGTGATCGGCACGCCCCCCACAACCAGCACCGGCACCTTGCCCGCCGGGTTGAATTCCACCACCGCATCGGCATGCGGCGGGGCGATGACGTGTTCATAGGGCTGCTCCAGCTCCTCCAACGCCCAGAGAACGCGGAGAGTACGGGTGCGGATGGGTCCAATGACGCGATACATGTGTTTCCTTTCCTAGCGACCGGCGCGGTCGGCAATCGCGGCCAGCCGGATCAGCGCGCGTTCCATCAAGGCCGCCTGCGGCACCCGTTGCGCCGAGCGAAGGGCCAGATCGGTATCCAGCAGCGTGCCATGCGCGGCCTCGAGCCGGGCCACGCCCCACAGCCCCGCCTGCCGGATCATCCTGTCGCGGCGCGGCCCGTAAATGGGCGGCCGCAGGGCCGCGACACCGGCAGAGGCGCCGCCGGGATGGATCGCCGCCCCGTAGAGCCCGCGAAAATGCCGCAGCGCCTGAATGCAGAGCGAAACCGGCAACACGCCCTGTCCCGAGAGCCGCTGCATCAACGGCCCGATCTCGCCGACCCGGCCTTCGGCGGCGGCATTCAGGATGTCATCGACACCGGCCTCTATCGTCGAAGGCGTGCAGGCGGCGATATCGTCGGAAGTGACCGGCGAGGGGTCGTGCAGCTTGTAAAGCGCGAGTTTTTCAATGGTTTGGCGAAAATCGCCGGGATCGAGCGCCTGCGCCAATGCAGTCAGCTCGGCCATGCCGTCGCGGCCGATCTCGGCAACGCCCGATTTGCGCAAGGCCTCCTCAATCTCGGCGCGCGAGGGCGGATCGTCGTAGATGCCGATGGCATAGGCCTGTTTATGGGTCTCAAAGAGCTTGCGCAGGGCCGACCGGGCCGCCAGCGCCTTGGCGGTGACGACGATCTGGGCATCGCCCGGCTGCCAGTCTGCCAGGGCCTCCTTGATGACGGGGGCAAGCCCGTCGGCGGCGTCTTCGACAAAGGCCACGCGCGGGCCGGGGAAAAAGCCCACGGCGCGCACCGCATCGGCCAGCATCGCCTTGTCGCTGCGCAATTCGCTGGCGGGAATGCGGGTCAGGCGCATTTCCTCTTCGGCACCGGGGCCGAGCAGTTTCTCAAGCACATCCTGCCGTTTCAGAGCCACGCGCATGGCATCCGCGCCATAGAGCAGAAGGCCTGCGGCGGACGTGTCGGGAGCATTGAAATAGGCAGCGGCGTCGCGCGTCGTCAGCTTCATGAGAAGCGGCTGGAGGCAGCCAGGAGGCGCGAAACCATCTGATCGGCCAGCGCGGTCATCAACCGATCCTCCGCGTCGCGTTCGGCCGAGGCGGTGGCCACCGATGTGCCGGTGGTGGAATAGGCCGCAAAGGTTGAAACGCTGTCTGAAACCACCTGCGTATCGGTGGCCAGATCGGTCAGGGTGAAGGTGACCGTGCCGGTAATGTTGATCCGCGTGATGTCATTGGCCCCGGTGATGGCCAGATCGGTTTCCGATGTCTCAAGCGTATAATCCAGCGCGAAATCCGCGGCACCCGGGCGGCCAAGCCGTTCCTCCAGCCGCGACACCAGCACAAACCCCAACCGCGTATCGGGGGCGGCGACCAGAACCCGGCCCCGCAGCGCCAGACCAGCCCCCCCCGGCGCATAGACCGGGGTAAAACCACAGGCACCCAGGGGGGCTGCAACGAGCAGGGTCAGAAAGGAACGGCGGTTAGATGACGACATTGATGATGCGGCCCGCAACGACGATAAGCTTTTTCGGAGCGCCCCCGTCGAGCGCCTTGACCACAGCCTTGTCCGCCAGCGCCAGTTTTTCAACCTCTTCCTTTGTCATATCCTTGGGCACGCTGATTTCCGAGCGGCGTTTGCCGTTGATCTGGATGGGCAGCGTCACGCTATCCTCGATCAGCATGGCGGCATCGGCCACCGGCCAGGGGGCCTCGGCAATCAGGCCCTCGCCGCCCTGATGGGCCCAGATCTCTTCCGCCAGATGCGGCGTCATGGGCGACATCAGCTGCGCCAGCGTGCGGATCGCGGTTTTTTGCGCGCCCGCCCCGGCCTTTGATTTCGCCAACGTGTTGGTAAAGGCATAAAGCTTGGCGATCGCGGCGTTGAAGCCGAAGCTTTCGACGCCCATGGTCACGTCGCGGATGGTTTTGTGCATCTCGCGCAGCAGCGTCTCATCGTCTGTTCCGGCCTCGGTCGGGCCCATGGCCGCGATCTTTTCGCACAGCGTCCAGACCCGGCCCAGATGCTTATAGGCGGCATCGGCACCGGCGGCGGTCCATTCCACATCGCGTTCGGGCGGCGAATCGGACAGCACAAACCAGCGCGCGGTATCGGCCCCGTAGGCCTCGATGATGTTCAGCGGATCGACGACGTTGTTTTTCGATTTCGACATCTTGGCCGAGGGGATGATCTCGACCGGCTCACCAGTGGCCCCCAGACGCGCGCCGCTTTCGTGGATCTCGACATCTTCGGGGAAATGATAGACGGGCCGGTCGTTTTCATCGCGCGTGGTGTAGATCGCGTGCGTCACCATGCCTTGGGTGAAAAGCGCATCGAAGGGCTCGGCGCATTTTTCCGGCAGATGCCCGGTCTTGTGCATCGCACGGGCGAAAAAGCGGGAATACAAGAGGTGCAGAATCGCGTGTTCCACGCCGCCGATATATTGATCGACATTCATCCAGTATTCCGCATCCGCCAGATCGGTCGGCGTGTCGGCGCGCGGTGCGGTGAAGCGGGCGAAATACCACGAGCTGTCGACGAATGTGTCCATTGTGTCGGTCTCGCGCCGGGCCGCGCCGCCGCAGCGCGGGCAGGGCGCATCACGCCAGGTCGGATGCCGGTCGAGCGGGTTGCCGGGAATGTCGAACGTGACATCCTCGGGCAGTTTGACGGGCAGGTTTTCCTTCGCCTCGGGCACCACGCCGCATTTCTCGCAATGCAGCACAGGGATCGGGCAGCCCCAGTAGCGTTGCCGCGAAAGCCCCCAGTCGCGCAGGCGGAATTTGGTGACGCCCTCGCCCCATCCATTTGATTCAGCATAAGAAATCGTCGCGTCGATGGCCTCCTGGCCGGTGGCCACATCCAGACCGGCGAAATGATCGACCCATTGCACCTTGTCGGTTTTCGGCGGCACGAAAGCCTCACGATCCACCGGTGTCGCATCCTCCAGCGCAAAGAACGTGTCGATCACCGGCAGGTTGTATTTGCGGCAGAAATCGAGGTCGCGCTGGTCATGCGCCGGGCAGGCGAAAATCGCGCCGGTGCCGTAATCCATCAGGATGAAATTGGCGATCCAGACCGGCAGTTCCCAATCGGGATTGAGCGGGTGGCGCACGCGGATGCCGGTATCCAACCCCAGTTTCTCGGCCGTCTCGATGGCCTCTTCCGTGGTGCCGCCCTTGCGGCATTCGGCGACGAAATCTGCGATCTCGGGGTTCTCGGCCTCCAGCGCCCTGGCAATCGGATGATCGGGCGAAATGCCGATAAAACTTGCGCCCATCAGCGTGTCGGGCCGGGTCGTGTAGACGGAGATCGGCTCGCCGCCATCCACCCGCTCGAACCCGAATTGCAGCCCGCGCGATTTGCCGATCCAGTTTTCCTGCATCAGACGGACCTTGGCGGGCCAGCTCTCCAACCCATCCAGCGCGGCCAGCAATTCCTCGGAATAATCGGAGATGTTGAAGAACCACTGCGTCAGTTCACGGCGCTCGACCAGAGCGCCCGAGCGCCAGCCGCGCCCGGCCTCGACCTGCTCATTGGCCAGCACCGTCATATCGACCGGATCCCAGTTCACCACCGCGTTCTTGCGGTAGATCAGCCCGGCATCCAGCATGTCGATGAACATGGCCTGCTGGTGGCGGTAATAATCGGGATGGCAGGTGGCGATCTCGCGGCCCCAGTCCAGCGAGAAGCCGAGCGGTTTCATCTGCGCCTTCATGTCGGCGATATTCTGGTAGGTCCAGGTGGCCGGGTGGATGCCCTTGGCCATGGCGGCGTTTTCGGCGGCGAGGCCAAACGCATCCCAGCCCATCGGGTGCAGCACGTTATGCCCGGTCGAGGATTTGTAGCGCGCCACCACATCGCCCATCGTGTAATTGCGCACATGGCCCATATGGATGCGGCCCGAGGGGTAGGGGAACATCTCGAGCACATAATATTTCGGCTTGTCCGCGTCGCGTGTCGCGCGAAAGCTGCCGGAATCATCCCAGGCCTTTTGCCATTTCGGTTCGGTCACAGCAGGGTCAAAGCGGGCCATGGTCTGTTCCTCGGGTCTGAATACGAAAACGCCGGGCGCGTGGGCCCGGCGATGTCTTTAGGAGGGGTTGGGCGCAAATTCTAGAGGGCACCTTCGCGAATGCGGATCTGCCGGGCGCGGGTGAGAATCGCATCCTCGACCGCGCGGGCGGTGTCACGGCTGACCGCGCCGCCGCCCCGCGATTGCAGCGCAACCCGCAACGACCGGGCATCCAGCGCCGGATCGGTCACATAGACCGTGGCGCGATAGGCGCGCCCGCCACCGGGCGGTGTGCCATAGCCATAGACAATGACGCCCGAGAATGGATCCGCGGCCTCGATCGGCATGAAATCCAGGATCTCAAGCGTGGCGTTCCAGATATAGCGATTGACCTCGACCGTGACATTGGGGTCGTCGTTATTGTTGAACAGATCCCAGATTCTGTCCTGGTTGGGGTCGGGCAGGGCCCCGGATTCGATCAGGCGTGCGCGGCTTTCGGCATCCGGCGCGCCGATTCCACCGCCGCCGCCCAAAAGGCCCGACCCGCCGCCGCTGCCAGCGCAGGCAGACAACGTGCCGACCGCAAGCAACATCACGGTGATTTTGCTCCTGATTCCGAACATGTCGCGCCCTGCCTTTTTGTGACCCGGATATTTGCTGTTAGGCCTTGGTATCGCAGGGCCAATAATGCGGCAAGGTCTTAAAATCGCGCGGCGGATGTGCTGACTGTGACATGTCTGCACCACGGTAGTGGCAACATCGCCCAAATCCGGCCCGAATTTCTTGCATTCCGGAACCCAAAAGAAGAATGAAAGGCATACCCAATTCGGATGCTCCGGTTGGGGAGCTTTTTATCAAACGAGGGAAAACCATGAAAAAGGTTCTTTTCGCAACGACAGCGCTGGTCGCCTCCGCCGGCTTCGCGTCCGCGCAAGGCGTGGAAGTCTCGGGTTGGGCCGAGATGGGCATCTTTGGCGGTGACGGCATCGAAACCCAGTTCTTCACCGACATCGACGTTCTGTTCCGCATGTCCGGCGAAACCGACAACGGCCTGAGCTTCGGCGCTGGCGTTGACCTGGACGAAAACGGCGCATTCACCGTCAATGACGATGGCGGCGCGTTCATGTTCCTGTCCGGCGCTTTCGGCACCGTGACCATGGGTGACACCGACGGTGCTCTGGACTGGGCCCTGACCGAAGCATGGGTTGGCAATGCCGGCTCCATCGCTGATGACGAAACCGTACATGCCGGTGCTCTGGGTGCATACCTGGACGGCGCATATGACGGCCAGATCCTGCGCTACGACAACGTCTTTGGCGATTTCGGCGTGGCTCTGTCGGTCGAAATGGATGACGCTGGCGTTCGTGACGCCGGTTGGGCCATCGGCTTCCGCTACGGTGTTGACCTGGGTGGTGCTGATCTGGACCTCGGCCTCGGCTATCAGACGGCAACTTATGCAGTCAGCGGAACTGGTCAGCTGGGCATTGCCGGTGTTGATATCGACGCAATCGTCGGCGGCCCCCTTCCCCCCGCCTACGAAGTTGACGTTGACGCGGTTGGCGTTAGCGCCACGGTGTCGACCGGAAATGGCCTCAGCGCGGGCCTCGCATATACCCAGTTCGACGCTTCCTATGCTGACGGTGCTGGCGATATGGACCAAATCAGCGTTGGTGTCGGTTACACCATGGATGCGTTCACGGTTTCGGCCAACTGGGGCCAGTTCGACGGTTCCTTCAACATTGGTGCCACGAACTACGTCATCGATCAGTCGGGCTTCGGTCTGGCGGCTGGCTATGACCTGGGCGGTGGCGCTTCGATCCTGGCTGGCTACGGCAGCTCCGACATTGCCGGCGCAAGCTCCGACACCTTCTCGCTGGGTGTTGCAATGTCCTTCTAATCCACTCGGATTATTTGGTAAGGAAAGAGCGGGCTTTGGCCCGCTCTTTTCTATTTGTGACAGAGGTTTCAAGCCATGCCGCTCTCCGACATCACCAAAGCCATCGCCAGGGCAGAAACTGACGCGGGGCGCATGCCTGGATCGACGCGGTTGATCGCCGTCTCAAAGCTGCAGCCAGACGACCGGGTGCGCGCGGTGCTGGGTGAAGGACACCGGCTGTTCGGCGAAAACCGCGTGCAGGAGGCGGCCGGCAAATGGCCAGCGTTCCGCGAGGAATATGACGGGATCGAGCTGCACCTGATCGGCCCGCTGCAAAGCAACAAGGCGCGGCAGGCCTTTGAGCTCTTTGATGCGATCCACACGCTGGATCGACCGAAACTGGCCCGCCGCTTTGCCGACCTGGCGCAGGAGATCGGCCGATGTCCCGATCTGATGATCCAGGTAAACACCGGCGAGGAGGCCCAGAAAGCGGGCATAATGCCTGCCGATGCCGATGCGTTCATTGCCGAGGCCCGCGCGCTCGATCTGCCCATCAAGGGTCTGATGTGCATCCCGCCGGTTGAGGAGGAGGCGAGCCTGCATTTTGCCCTCCTGGCCAGGATCGCCGCCCGCAACGGGCTGGCGGAACTTTCCATGGGCATGAGCGCCGATTTCGAAAGGGCGATTTCCTTCGGGGCCACATATGTCCGTGTCGGTTCAGCAATTTTCGGTGAGCGGCTTAATCCAGATTAATGATCCCCAAAACGGGTGCACGTAAAACATCTCCTGCATTCCCGATGGAGGAGAGACGCCATGAAACGGCTATTGATCACGGTCGTTCTGCTCTTCGCTGGGGCGACCCAAGCGGCGGCCGATTTCACAATTCAATTTTCCTGGAACGATATCCCGCTTTGCACCAGCGGGCGGCCCAATACGGTCGGTAACCCTGCCTTTTTGCTGCGCGGTGTGCCAGCCGGAACCCAGCAGATCGAGTTCCGCATGGTGGATCTGGACGCGCCGTCCTACAACCACGGCGGTGCTATTCTTGGCATCCGCGGTGATGGCACGGTGCCCGAGGGCATCTTCACCTATCGCAGCCCCTGCCCACCAAGTGGCAGCCACACATATGAGTGGCGCGCGACGGCACGCGGTGGCGGGGCGGTTCTGGGGGAAGCCCGGGCACAGCGGCAGTACCCGGAATAAAGATCAGACTGTCAGCCGGGCACCAGGGCGGATCGCCCGAGTGATCCGCAACAGGTTTTCGGGCGAAAAGGCGATGCAGCCCTCGGTTGGGTAGCCGGGTCTGCGCCAACGGTGCAGGAAGATGGCCGAGCCGCGCCCGGCAACGGCATCGGGCCAGTTCCAGTCGGTCAGCAGCACCAGATCATACAGCGGATCGGCCCGCGACAGCCGTTCGTGGCTGCCGGAAAAGGGCGCACGCACCATGTGGTTATAATCCGCCCGGCCCACATCGTCCGACCACAGATCACGCGGGCCGATTGGTATCGCCCATGGCACAGGCCGCGCCATCCGGTCGGGTCGGAACAGGCAACCCGTAATGTGATGAACCCCACGCGGCGTGGCCCCGTCGCCTTCGCATTTGTCCCATGTCAGCCCGCCCTTGCCGATCGAGCAAGGAAACATGCGACCGGCCAAGCGCAACCCCATCGGCGTCAGCACCATGTCATTGGGCGTCACAGCAGATGCCCTGATTTTTCCGCCTTTACCGCCAGATAATGCTGGTTATGGCGGTTGGTCGGGGTGATCAGCGGCACCCGTTCGGTAACGGCAATCCCCTCAGCCTCCAGCATCGACACCTTGCGCGGATTGTTTGTCATCAGGCGGGCCTCTGAAAACCCCATGCGGCGCAGGATATCGGCCCCGAGACGAAAATCGCGCTCATCATCCTCAAATCCAAGCCGGTGATTGGCCTCGACCGTATCGAACCCCTGATCCTGCAGCGAATAGGCACGCATCTTGTTGGCCAGGCCAATGCCGCGCCCTTCCTGATTGAGATACAGCAGCACGCCCGCGCCAAGCTTGCCCATCTCGTCCAGCGCCGTGCGCAATTGCGGCCCGCAATCGCATTTCAGCGATCCCAGAACATCGCCGGTGAAACAGGCCGAATGCAGCCGCGCCAGCACCGGTGCATCGCGATCCGGGCGGCCGATTTCGATGGCGTAATGCTCGGTGCCGCCATTGTCGGGGCGAAAGATATGCAGACGCCCGGCCTCGGCCAGAGCCATCGGCAGGCGGGCGGCGGCCACCGGCATCAGCGCGTGGTGCTGGCTGAGATCGGCGGCGGTGGCCTGCGGTGACAGCCGGGTCAGGTGGTTGGTGGTTGCAAACGTCTCTGCATCAGCCAGGTCAACGGCAATGATCGCGGGCAAAAGCTGCGCCGATTTCGTCAGCGTGATTGCCAGACGGTGCAGGCCCGCATCGCCCTCGCGCAGGCTTTGCAGCGGCCCCTTCATCGGAACGCGCAGATCGTCGGCGGGGTCGGCCACGGCGCAGATCCAGGCAATATCGGCATCATCGGGCAGCGCCAGCCGGGCCAGATCACCATCATAGGCGCGCGCTTTCAGTGTTTTGGCCCGCCGACCGGTGATGGCCAGCACCGGTGCCCCGAGCCCGCGCAGGGCGGTCAGCCTGTCCGCCTGCAGCGTCTCGGCCGCCAACACCACGAGGCCCGCCGCATCATCGCCCAATACGACCGGCAGCCCCACGCGCAGATCGGCGCGGGCGCGGGCCGTCAATTCGGAGGCGGTGGGCAACAGGGGCATGGGATCAGGGCCATCCATAAGGTCACAACCCACATGTAGACTGCCCTGTAGCGATTTGAAACATTTGCGCAGCTGCTGACACGCCTGCGTGAGGATTTTTTCGCCCCCCTTGTCGCGGGCGTGACGCGACGACATGTGAGTATTAATAAACCGGACAGGAGGGTTCCATGGCCAATCTCAGAAAAATACTGCTCGTCGATGACGAAGATGACCTGCGCGAGGCTCTGTCCGAGCAATTGGTCATGACCGAGGATTTCGATGTTTTCGAGGCCGGCAATGGCTCGGATGCCTTGGAAAAGGCGAAAGAGGCAATCTACGATCTGGTGATCCTCGATGTCGGCCTGCCCGATACCGATGGCCGTGAGCTCTGCCGTCTGATGCGCAAACAAGGGGTGAAATGCCCGATCCTGATGCTGACCGGCCATGACAGCGATGCCGACACCATTCTGGGCCTCGATGCGGGGGCCAATGATTATGTCAGCAAACCCTTCAAGTTTCCGGTGCTGCTGGCCCGCATCCGCGCGCAGTTGCGCCAGCACGAGCAATCCGAGGACGCGGTGTTCCAGCTTGGGCCCTATACGTTCAAGCCAGCGATGAAGATGCTGGAAACCGACGACATGAGAAAAATCCGCCTGACGGAGAAGGAAACCAATATCCTGAAATTCCTCTACCGGGCGCAGGATGGCGTGGTGGCCCGCGATGTTCTGCTGCACGAGGTCTGGGGGTATAATGCCGGTGTCACCACCCACACTCTGGAAACCCATATCTACCGGTTGCGTCAGAAAATCGAACCCGACCCGTCAAATGCACGCCTTTTGGTCACAGAAAGCGGCGGATATCGCCTGATGGCCTGAAGTAACCTCTATATCTTGACAAAACGGAATTTCCGCATCAAGATCTAGTTGTGGTGACTTCACCACCTCCCTGTTGGACTGGCCCGGCCCTTTTTGGATCGGGCCGCTTTTTGTTTGGCCGTTCGGTTTGTTTTCGGCCCGGGCGATTGCGGTGACCGGTGCAGGGACGTAAATCATCCCCAACAGATAAAAAGGAAGCCGCCGCCATGCCGTTTACGCTTGCCACCTGGAATATCAACTCGGTCCGGCTGCGCGCCGAACTGGTGGCGCGTTTGTTGCGTGAGGAGGGGCCGGATGTATTGTGCCTGCAGGAATGCAAATCGCCGGTCGACAAGATCCCCGCCGACATCTTTGCCAATCTCGGCTACCGCCACATGGTTGCGCGCGGGCAGAAGGGCTATAACGGCGTTGCCATCCTGTCGAAACTGCCGATGGAAGAGGTCGAGGCCCATGATTTCGCGCAGCTTGGCCATGCCCGTCACATCGCGGGGCGGCTGGAAAACGGTGTCACCATCCATAATTTCTATGTCCCGGCAGGCGGCGACGTGGCCGATCGCGAGGTGAACGAGAAATTCGGGCAGAAGCTGGATTACCTCACCGACATGCGCGATTGGGCGCGGCAAACCAGCCCGCAGAAATCCATCCTTGTGGGCGATCTGAACATCGCCCCGCGTGAGGATGACGTCTGGTCGCATAAACAGCTCTTGAAGGTCGTCAGCCACACGCCCGTTGAGGTGGCGCATCTGGGCGACACGATGGAGGCCGGCAAATGGGTCGATATCACGCGCCAGGATATCCCCCAGGGGCAGCTCTATAGCTGGTGGTCCTACCGGGCCCGCGATTGGGATGCCGCCGACAAGGGCCGGCGGCTGGATCATGTCTGGGCCACGCCCGATATCTCGAATGCGGCCCATTCCAGCCGCGTGCTGCGCGATGTGCGGGGCTGGGAAAAGCCATCCGATCACGCGCCGGTTTTGGCAACATTCGATTTATAGGGGCCTTGGCACCTTCGCGGGGCTGTCGGGTCCGGGGCCAAGGTCCGCAACCCCTTGGCACCCGGCTGCCATCGGCCCATATAGGGCGGGACATATTTCAAGAGGGTAAGACATGCTGGAACTGGGCGGAACGCCAAATACCGCAGCCGGCGGCGCGGATCTGATCAAGGACGCGACCGAAGCAACCTTTATGGCCGATGTAATCGAGGCCAGTCAGCAAGGCCCGGTCATCGTCGATTTCTGGGCCCCGTGGTGCGGCCCCTGCAAGACGCTTGGGCCACAGCTTGAGGCGGCTGTGATCGCGGCCAAGGGCAAGGTGCGCATGGTCAAGGTCGATACCGATGCCGAACAGCGCCTGGCCGCCGCACTGGTGCAGCAGGGCCTGCCGCTGCAATCGATCCCAACGGTCGTGGCCTTTCATCAGGGCCGCCCGGTGGATATGTTCCAGGGCGCGGTGCCGCAATCCGAGGTCAAGGCCTTTGTCGACCGCGCCGCGGCGCTGGCGGGTGATGGCGGGCTGGCCGAGGCGGTCGAAGCCGCCGAAGCCATGCTGGAGGAAGGGGCCGCCGTCGATGCCGCCCAGACCTTTGCCGCCATTTTGGGCGAAGAGCCCGAGAATGCCGCCGCTTATGGTGGCCTCGTGCGTGCCCATCTGGCGATGGACGAACTGGACCAGGCCGCAAGCCTGCTGGAAGCCGTGCCCGAGGTGATCAAATCGGCCGCCGAGGTTGACGCCGCCCGCGCGCAGTTGGAACTGGCCCGCCAGGCCGCCGATGCCGGGCCGCTGGCCGATCTCTCGGCGGCGGTCGAGGCCGATCCCGCCAACCATCAGGCCCGGTTCGATTACGCGCTGGCGCTGCATGCCGGGGGCCAGGTCGAAGAAGCGGTGGATCAGCTACTGGATCTTTTCCGCCGGGATCGGGACTGGAACGATGGCGCGGCCAAGGCGCAGCTCTTTACCGTTTTCGATGCGCTCAAGCCCGAGGATCCCATTGTTCTGAAGGGGCGGCGCAAGCTGAGCTCGATGATATTTGCCTGAAGCGGCGTGATACCTACATAGTGGGCCATGATGTCTCTTGCCGATCTGCCCGATTCCATCCCGCTTTTCCCGCTGCCCGGCGCGCTTTTGTTGCCGCGCGCCCGGTTGCCGCTGCATATATTCGAGCCGCGCTATCTGGCCATGCTGGACGATGTTCTGAAAACGCGGGACCGGCTGATCGGGATGGTGCAGCCGATGGATAGCCGGTTGCACGATATCGGTTGTGCCGGTCGCCTGACCCAGTTTTCCGAGACCGAGGACGGCCGCTATATGATCACACTCAGCGGCATCTCACGGTTTCGTATTCTGCGTGAGGTGGGCGGGTTCACCCCCTATCTCAAGGCCGATATCCGCTGGCAGGAATTTGAACGCGATTTGGGGGATGAAGACGAAGATCCGGATTTCGACCGCGAGGTCTTTCTCGGCCTTTTGTCGCGTTATTTTACCTCGGTCGGCCTGTCCACGGATTGGGAGTCCCTGAAAGAGGCCGATGATGAGCTGTTGATCAATTCGCTTTCGATGCTGTGCCCGTTCGAGGTTGAGGACAAGCAGGCGCTCCTGGAGGCACCGCGCCTGAGCGACCGGCGTGAAACCATCGCGGCGCTGATGGAATTTGCCTGTCGCGGCGGATCGACCGATGAGGTGGTGCAATGAGCGACGCCGATACCGACCGCAAGATGCTGGAGGCGCTTGTCTGCCCCGTCACGCAGGCACCGCTCAAATATGATGCTGAGCGCCAGGAATTGATCAGCCATGCCGCCAATCTGGCCTATCCGATCCGCAGCGGCATTCCGATCATGCTGGAGGATGAGGCCCGCAAGCTGGACTGAGGCCTGGTCGCTTTACCGGGCTATAGCGCGCGCCCCTGCAACAGGCGCGGCACATCGCCGGTAAGGCCCGCCGCCTCGCGGATGAAGCTGCGGCGCAGGCCGGGCATGGCATTGACCGCCCCCATGCCCAGATCACGGCCCAACCGAAGCAGCGGATTATCGTTTGAAAAGAGCCGGTTGACTATGTCTGTTGCAGCCGCCAGCGATGCGGTATCGAACCTGCGCCAGCGCTGATAGCGCTCCAGCACCAGGATCGAGGCAAAATCTTCGCCCCGCCGCGCCGCATCGGTCAGCACCTCGGCCAGCGCCCCGACATCGCGCAGGCCCAGGTTCAGACCCTGACCCGCAATCGGGTGCACGCCATGGGCGGCATCGCCGATCAGCGCCAGCCGGGGCACCACGAACCGTTCGGAAATAGTCAGGTTTAGGGGGTAAGAAAACCGGGCCCCGTCCAGAGAAATCCCACCCAGGAAATCGCCAAAGCGCGGGCGCAACACGTCCAGATAGGCCTCATCGTCCAGCGCGGAAATTTCGGCGGCACGGGCGTGGGTTTCGCTCCAGACAATAGAACAACGGTTGCCGGGCAGGGGCAGGATCGCCAAAGGTCCGGGCGGCATGAAGAACTGGTGCGCGATGCCGTGATGCGGTTTCTCGTGCGCGATGGAACAGACCAGCGCCGTCTGGCCGTAATCCCAGCCCTGCCGCTTGATGCCCGCCCGCGCGCCGGTGCCCGATTTGCGGCCATCGGCCCCGACCAGCAGCCGCCCCGTCAAGACCCGGCCATCGTCGAGCGTCACACTGGCCGGGCCATCGGTGGATTGCGCCACGACCCTGGCCCCCGGCATATGGGTGATCATAGGCTCGGCGTCCATCCGGGCCAAGAGCGCGCGGCGCAGGAACCGATCCTCCAGCATATAGCCCATCGGGCCTTCTTCGATCTCGGCATGGTCGAAATGCAGGAAAAACGGGGCCGGGCCTTCGCCGGCGCGCCCGTCGCTGGCCTTGATCTCCAACATTGGCTGCGCCAGATCCGCCAACTCGTCCCAGAGGCCTATCGCGCGCAACAGGCGCGTCGAGGCCAGAGCCAGCGCGTAGGAGCGTCCGTCGAATGCATCGGCATCGGTGGTCGCGGCGGGCAGAGCGTCGATCACCACACTGCTGATGCCCGCGCCCGCCATGGCAATGGCAAGGCACGGCCCGTTCAGCCCGCCACCGACAATCAGGATATCAGCCGTATTCGCCATGGCCTGCACTATGGCTGCTTCAACGGGATTGTCCATTGCCGGGCGGCCCGATAGCGTGACCCGCGACACCATGACGGAGGGCGGACGATGCGCGATGATTGGCAGAACCTTGGCGTGGCGGATCTGGGCCGGGCCATTGGCAGCGGCGCGGTCGACCCCGTCGATTTGACCGATGCCTATCTTGCCGCCATTGACGGCCACCCGCATCGCGACCGGATCTATTCCGCCGTCACCCCCGACCGCGCCCGCGCCGAGGCCGAGGCTTCTGCGATGCGCGCCAAACAGGGCGTGCGGCGGGGTCTGCTGGATGGTGTGCCGGTCTCGTGGAAGGATCTTTTCGACAGCGCTGGGGTCGAGACGGCGGCAGGTTCGGCCCTGTTGCAGGGGCGCATCCCAGAGGACGATGCCGAAGTGCTGGCCAATGCCACCCGCGCCGGAATGGTCTGCCTGGGCAAGACGCATATGAGCGAGCTGGCCTTTTCCGGCGTCGGTGTCAATCCGGTCACCGCGACGCCGCCCAATATCCATGATCCCGATCTGGTGCCGGGCGGCTCCTCTTCGGGGGCGGCGGCCTCCATTGCCTGGGGGCTGGCCCCGGCGGGGATAGGCTCGGACACGGGCGGGTCGGTACGGATCCCGGCGGCGTTCAACGATCTGGTGGGGCTCAAGACCACCTCGGGGCGGGTTTCCCTGAAAGGTGTCGTGCCGCTCTGCGCGCGGTTCGACACGGTCGGGCCGCTTGCCAGAACGGTCGAGGATTGCGCGCATCTCCTGGCGGTGATGGAGGGCGGCAGGCCCGCCGATCTGCGCGGCGCGACGCTTGCGGGCAAGCGATTTCTGGTGCTGGAGGCCTATTCGGCCGATGTGCGCGCCGAACCCGGCGCGGGGTTTGCCTCGGCGCTCGATCGCATGGGCCAGGCCGGGGCAGAGATCACGCATGGCGCGGTTCAAGGCGTTGATGAGGCGATGGATCTTTCGCCCATCCTCTTTACCGCTGAGGCCTACGGCACCTGGAAAGACGTGATCGAGGCCGCGCCCGAAAAGATGTTCGGCCGCGTCCTCGACCGGTTCCGCAGCGGGGCGGGGTTCTCCGCGCCCGATTACGTGGCGGCATGGCAGCGGCTGGATGCCCTGCGCCAAAGCTGGCTGGCGCAAACCGCGGGATATGATGCCGTGCTGTTGCCGACGGCCCCGATCCTGCCCCCCGATGCCGCGCGGCTGATGACCGATGACGACTATTACGTCACCGAAAACCTGCTGGCGCTGCGCAATACGCGGGTAGGAAATCTGATGGGGCTTTGTGGTCTGACCCTGCCCACGGGCGTGCCCGCCACCGGCCTGATGGCCCTTGGGCACCCGGGGGCCGAGGAACACCTGCTGCGCATCGGGGCCGCGATCGAGGCTGCTTTGGCCTGAAGGCCACAGCGCCCCGGATGAATTGCCGGTCAAGCGCGCGTTTTTCTGGACCCGGGGGCCCGCAGACGGTAACCTGCTGCATAACAGGGCGAAAAACGACCCTGATTTGAGGCAGATATGGCATTTCCACAGCGGTTTTCGGACCTGCCAGAATACGCATTTCCGCGTTTGCGGAGCTTGCTCGATTCCCACGCACCGGGGGCCGAGCCGATTGTGATGACCATCGGCGAGCCGCAACACGCCTTTCCCAACTGGGTGCCGGGCGTCATTGCCGAGACTGCCGGGGCGTTCGGAAAATACCCGCCCAATGACGGCACCCCCGAATTGCAGGCCGCCATCGCCGGATGGGTGCAGCGCCGCTATGGCGTGGCGATTGATGCCGGAACACAGATCCTGCCGCTCAACGGCACCCGCGAGGGGCTGTTCAACGCCTGTATCGCGCTCTGCCCTGAGCAAAAGAACGGCAAACAGCCCGTGGTGCTGACACCGAACCCGTTTTATCAGGTCTATGCGGTGGCCGCGCTGGCGGTCGGGGCCGAGCCGGTTTTCGTGCCCGCGACGGATGCCACCGGCAACCTGCCCGATTATGCCAGTCTGTCTGAAGACGTGCTCGCCCGTGTCGCCGTGGCCTATATCTGTTCGCCCGCCAATCCGCAGGGCGCGGTGGCCAGCGCAGAATACTGGACCGACCTGATCGGGCTGGCCGAGAAATACGATTTCCAGATCTTTTCGGATGAATGCTATTCCGAGATCTACCGCGATACCGCCCCGACCGGCGCGCTTGAGATGGCCGCGAAACTGGGCGCAGACCCTGAGCGCGTGGTGCTGTTCAATTCGCTTTCCAAACGCTCGAACCTGGCCGGGCTGCGTTCGGGCATTGCCGTGGGTGGGCCACAGAGCATTGCCCGGCTGAAACAGCTGCGCGCCTATGCCGGGGCCCCGTTGCCCGGTCCGTTACAGGCGGTGGCGGCGCGCGCCTGGAGCGATGAGGATCACGTCATCGCCAATCGCGCGCTCTATCAGGAAAAATTCGCCATCGCCGATGACATCCTTGGCAACGTGCAGGGCTACCGCCCGCCCGAGGCCGGGTTTTTCCTATGGCTGCCGGTCGATGACGCGGAAACGGCGGCGATGAAATTGTGGCGCGAGGTTGGGGTGCGGGTGCTGCCCGGCCACTATCTGGCGCGTGACGTGAATGGAACCACCCCCGGCGCGGGCCATATCCGCGTGGCGATGGTGGCAGAAAAAAATGACATGGCGGCGGGGCTGATCAAGCTGCGCGACTGCCTGTATTGAGGGCGAGGTGACGGCATAATGGCGTATCAGACAAGACAGAGAGACCCCCTGCTGGACAGCAATATGCAGGCCGCGCTGGAAAAACGAGGCCGCGAGGGGCTGGGCATTGTCCTGATTCTGGCAGGGATTGCGCTCTTTCTGATGCTGCTCTCTTACGTGGCCGATGATCCAAGCTGGTGGGCCGCGACCGATGCCGTCCCGGAAAACCTGTTGGGCCGCTTCGGGGCCTCGATGTCGGCCATCCTGATGCTGATCGTCGGCTGGGGGGCCTATTTCCTGGCTTTCGGAATGCTGGTCTGGGGCGGGCGCCTGGCCGCCCATATCGGCAATGAACGGTCGCTGTCGCGGGTCATTTTCCTGCCCATCGCCGTCGCGTTGGCCGCGATTTATGCCGCCACCCATCAACCCCCCGTCAATTGGGATCAAAGTTACGGTCTGGGCGGGCTCTTTGGCGACACCATCTTGGGCGCGTTACTGAATATCCTGCCGATGGCCCCGGCACCTGGGTTGAAGATTCTCGCGGCGCTCAGCTTTCTTGCCTTTGTCGCGCTTGGCCTTTTCGTGTTGGGCTTCACCAGGCCTGAAATCCGGGCCAGTATCCGGTTTATGCTGCTTGGCCTGGTGGCCACGATCGGTGGCCTCGGGGCCCTGTTCGGCCAGGCCGGGCGAGGTGCCGGCCAGGCGGCAATGCAGATGCGGGCGCGCCGGCGGATGCAGGGCGAAACCCGCGCCACGGATCCCGATATCCTGCCGGTGGCGGATGAACGGTACTACGACGATGTGGTTGATGATTTGCCGCCCGTCGAACCGCGCCCGCGTATGGGGCTGCTGGACCGGATGCCGCGTTTGCGCCGCGATCCAGTGCCTGAACCTGAGCTGGTCGAACAGATCGCCACCGCACCGCGTGATCTGCAGGCCCCCACCGAAGATCGCATCCGTGAAAAGATCGCCGATGTGATCCGGTCGCGGGTGCGCCGCCCGGACGACGCACCGGAACCCAAACACCCCGCATCGGCGGTTTCGGCCGCTGTCGAGGCACGGCGTGCAAATCACCTGTCGGCCCGCATCGAGACACCGCAGACTGCGGGCCTGCGGATGGAGCCACCGCTGACCGCCGCGCATCAGCGCCAGCCCGCCGAACAGGCCCATCGCGTCGCGCCGGATCAGGATGTCATCGACAACGATCATGCGTCGGCCTTTGCCGCGGAAGCCCCGGTGACCGAAACGATCCCGCTGCCGCATTCGGAACGCACCCAAAGCCATGTCGCGGGCAGCGCGTCTGCGATCCCGGTGGCCGAACCCAAACGGGTGGTGCAACATGTTCAGCGCCGCAGCCTGCCGCAATCGCGCAGCGCCCGCGCCGAAGCGCAGCCCGCATTGCCGCTGGAAGACAAACCCGGGGTCACCTATGAACTGCCGCCGCTGTCGCTGCTGATGAATCCGTCAACGATCACACGTCACCATCTGAGCGACGAGGCGTTGGAGGAAAACGCCCGCATGCTGGAAAACGTGCTGGATGACTATGGTGTGAAGGGTGAGATCGTCTCGGTCCGGCCCGGCCCCGTGGTCACCATGTATGAACTGGAACCGGCCCCCGGCCTCAAGGCCAGCCGCGTCATTGGGCTGGCCGATGATATCGCGCGGTCGATGTCGGCGCTGTCGGCACGTGTCTCGACCGTGCCCGGCCGGTCGGTGATCGGCATTGAACTGCCCAACGCCCAACGCGAAAAAGTGGTGCTGCGCGAGATCCTGGCCAGCCGCGATTTCGGTGACGGCACACAGAAATTGCCCCTGGCATTGGGCAAGGATATCGGCGGCGATCCCATCGTGGCCAACCTTGCAAAAATGCCTCACCTCCTGATCGCGGGCACCACCGGCTCGGGCAAGTCCGTGGCCATCAACACGATGATCCTGAGCCTGCTTTACAAGCTCTCGCCCGATGAATGCCGGTTGATCATGATCGACCCCAAGATGCTTGAACTGTCCGTTTATGACGGCATTCCGCATCTGTTGTCGCCGGTTGTGACCGATCCGAAAAAGGCGGTCGTGGCGCTGAAATGGGTCGTGGGCGAGATGGAAGAACGCTATCGCAAGATGTCCAAGATGGGCGTGCGCAATATCGACGGCTATAATGGCCGCGTCGCCGACGCGCTTGGCAAGGACGAGATGTTCAGCCGCACGGTGCAGACCGGCTTTGACGATGAAACCGGCGAACCGGTCTTCGAGACCGAGGAATTCGCGCCCGAGAAAATGCCCTATATCGTCGTGGTGGTCGATGAGATGGCCGACCTGATGATGGTGGCGGGCAAGGAGATCGAGGCCTGTATCCAGCGCCTGGCACAGATGGCGCGCGCCTCGGGCATTCACCTGGTCATGGCCACGCAGCGGCCTTCGGTCGATGTGATCACCGGCACCATCAAGGCCAATTTCCCGACCCGGATCTCGTTCCATGTGACCTCGAAAATCGACAGCCGCACCATCCTGGGCGAGCAGGGGGCGGAACAGCTGCTTGGCATGGGCGACATGCTCTATATGGCGGGGGGATCGAAAATCACCCGTATCCACGGGCCCTTTGTCAGCGATGAAGAGGTCGAGGAAATTGTCAGCCATCTGAAAAGCTTTGGCCCGCCGGAATATGCGGCCTCGGTTCTGGATGGTCCCGCCGAAGATCGCGAAAGCGATATCGACGCGGTGCTGGGCCTCGGTGGCAACACAAATTCGGAGGATGCGCTTTACGATTCCGCCGTGGCCATCGTGATCAAGGACCGCAAATGCTCCACCTCCTATATCCAGCGCAAGCTGGCCATCGGCTATAACAAGGCCGCACGCCTCGTTGAACAGATGGAGGATCAGGGTCTGATCTCGGCGGCCAATCATGTCGGCAAGCGTGAAGTTCTGGTGCCTGAGCAGTAATGCGCCCGGATTTGACCGCGTCGCGTGCAAATCGCGGCGCGCGTGATTAGATAGGTGTCATGAAACATATCGTTCTTGCCGTGGCAGTTTCGGCCGCCACCGCGCTTCCCGCCCTCGCCCAGGCGATCCCGCTGTCGGATCTGTCGGATTACATCAACGGTATCCGTAGCGCCGAGGCGTCGTTCACCCAGATCAGCGATGATGGCGCAATTGCCACCGGCACGCTTTTCATGCGGCGCCCGGGGCGGATGCGGTTTGAATATGATGGCGAGGATGAGCTTCTGGTCATGGCCGGCGGTGGCCAGGTGGCGATATTCGACGGCCGCTCAAACACCCCGCCCGAACAATACCCGCTGCGCCGGACGCCGCTGAATTTGATCCTGGCGCGCAATGTCGATCTGGGCCGCTCGGACATGATCATTGCGCATGACGGCGATGGCTCGGCCACGCGCGTGGTGGCCCAGGATCCTGACGATCCCGATATCGGCCAGATCGAGATGGTGTTCACCGCCGACCCTGTCGAGCTGCGGCAATGGGTGATTACCGACGCGAACGGGTTTCAGACGACCGTGATTCTTGGCGAGATGCAGCAGGGCGCCACGATCCCGTCGCGCCAGTTCAATATCCCCGCCGAATTGCGCGCCCGCGGGCTGACCGACGACGATTAGAGCCCGTCGCCGCGGTGAGAAGAAGCCGATTTAACGCCCACAACTGGCCAGTTGCCGCTGATAGGTTGCGGCCCGGTCCGCCACCCCGTTTGCGACCCGCAACAGCCAGGGCTTGGAATTATAGCTGCCCCGGTTATAGCCGGCATGCCCCTCGTGATAGGCCAGATACTGATTGCGCGCATCGGTCAAAGCGACGCCGCTGCGCGTAACCGACTGGTTCATGTACCACCCCATGAAATCGGCCGAATCGCGAATATCGGTACGCCGTGCGCGCCGGTTTCCAGTGGCCCGGCGGTATTCGTCCCAGGTGCCATCCAACGCCTGGGAATAGCCAAGCGCAGAGCTCTGCCGTCCCATCGGAATGACCCCTACGGCAAAGCGGTAGGGCGGTCGGGCATCGCTGTCAAAGCGGCTCTCCTGATACATCATGGCCATCTGCACATAGACCGGCGCATCCCACCGCCGCTCGGCCTGGGTCATGGCACGATAGATATCGGGGCGCTCGCGAATCAGATCGCAGGCGTTGTTCAGGTTGCGGGGGGGCGGGGGGGCGCTGCCGCAGGCCGCCAGGACCAGCGCGAGCACCAGAAAAAGGGTGCGGTTCATGTGTTTGCTTGCCTGCTCATATATTTTTTATTTGTAGCAGCTTACCCGATTTTCGGTGCGGATGGAACGGGTTTGCAGATCACAATCGTAAAACCGCGCCGGGATGACGGCGTTGGGGCAGCCTTGACTGTCGGGGCAGGGATCACAATCTGTTTCCCATGATTTTGATGCTGCCCGGATGGACAAGCCGCACTGCCACGGTTTAGGTGAGGGGGTTAAAGGACGTGAACGCATGCTGAAAACGCGCGCAAAATATACGCTCGGCCAGGTCGTCAAGCATCGTAAACACCCGTTTCGCGGGGTAATTTTCGATGTCGATCCGGAGTTTTCAAATACCGAAGAATGGTATGATGCGATTCCCGAAGGCTCCCGCCCGTCGCGGGCGCAGCCGTTTTATCACCTGCTGGCCGAGAACGACCAAAGCTATTACGTGGCCTATGTGTCGGAACAAAACCTTGAGCCTGACCAGACCGGCGAACCCGTCGATCATCCTGAATTGCAGGAATTGTTCGGCGATTTCGAGGATGGCCGTTATCCGCTGGAATTTCGCCTGAACTGAGGCCGCCCGGTGCCGCTAGAGCGTGTCGCGTTTGACAGGATTCACGCATTCATTCCGCTGGCCAAGGCAGCGTTTGCAGAGCAGGGCGCGTTCGGCCTGTGGAATGAATTCAGGTCAACGCGACATGCGCTAATAGCCGAGCGCGATGCCATCCTTGCGCGGGTCCGATGCACCCTGCAACACGCCCGTTTTCATATCCACCCGAATGGCCTGCGCGCCGCCGATCGGGGCGTCGGGGATAACCAGCCGGTGCCCCAGATCGGCCAGCTGTTGGCGCATGCCGGGGGCATAGCCACGCTCGATCCGTAACCCCGCAGGTTCGGCAAAACAGCGCGGCGCGTCGATGGCGCTCTGCATATCCATGCCGAAATCGACCATGTTGGACAAAAACCGCGTGTGGCCCGTGGCCTGATACTGCCCGCCCATGACACCAAAGGGCGTCAGCGCCCCATCCGCTTCGCGCAGGAAACCGGGGATGATCGTGTGCAGGGGCCGTTTGCCGCCGCCGGCCTCGTTCGGGTGACCCTTGATCAGATTGAACCCCGACCCGCGATGGTGAAACAGGATGCCGAACCGGTCCGAGGCCAGCCCCGCGCCAAAGGCCGAAAAGATCGAATAGATCAGTGAGACTGCCATCCGGTCCTTGTCGACCACTGTGATATAGACGGTGTCTTTATGCAGGCCCTCGGCAAGAGGCTTGGCATCCGGCATGGCGCGGGTCGGATCGATGAGGCCAGCCAGGTTCTTGGCTAGCGCCGGGTCCAGCATATGGGCCAGCCGGTTCGTGTGATCCAAATCCGCAACGAACCGGTTGCGCGCGTCATAGGCCAGCTTGGTGGCCTCGGCCTCGATATGGACGCGGGCTGCCCCCATCGGGTCCATATCCGACAGATCGAAATGGCCCAGGATATTGGCCAGCAACAGCGCCGTCGCCCCTTGCCCGTTGGGCGGCAGTTCGATCAGATCGACACCCCGGTATTGCGTGCTGACCGGCGTGACATAGTCGCAGGCCGTGGCGCTGAAATCGTCAAGTGTGTGGCTACCGCCAAGCGCGCTGAGCGATGCGACCATATCCTCGGCCACCTCGCCCTCGTAAAATCCGGCGCGCCCCTCGCGCGCGATGCGCCGCAGCACCTCGGCCTGCCCCGGCGCGCGGAACATCGCCCCGGTTTTCAGGGCGCTACCGTTTTGCAGATAGAAATCCCGCGCCCGCCCATGCAGAGATTGCGCCTCATTGGTCCAGTCAAAGGCGACGCGCGGGGCCACCGGCACACCGGCCTCGGCATAGTGGATTGCGGGGGCCAGCACCTCGGCCAGGTCGAGCCGCCCCAGATCGGTATGCAACCGGCAAAATCCATCGATCGCCCCCGGCACGGTCACGGCGGCGGGGTGGTGTTGCGGAATCTTGCTGTGTCCCTCGGCCCGCAGCGTATCGGCATCCAGACCGGCCGGGGCGCGGCCGGACCCGTTCAACCCGATGAACGTATCCGCGTCCGGGCGTTTGACCAGAGCAAAACAATCGCCCCCGATCCCGGTGCTTTGCGGCTCGCAGATTCCCAGCAGGATCGCGGCCCCGATCGCGGCATCAACAGCGTTGCCACCCGCCTCCAGCAGTGAAATGGCAATTTTGGCGGCCAAAGGATGCGAGGTGGCGCAGAGCCCGTTCCCGGCAAAAACTGCGGACCGGCCTGGCATGTGAAAATCGCGCATATCATCCCCCGTTCACCGTTTGCGGCAAACCTACGTCAATTGCAGGTACTGGCAAGGGGGGAGAGAGAAGTCCTCGGCACCGCGCCACTGGGTGGGGGCTTTCAGACACGGCACCGAGGGAAGCTTTTTGCAGCTACGTCTTGTTAGATGCCCGAGCTTCCCGGCATTGATGGGGATCAATTGTGGCGATTTTGCGAAAGGTTAACGGAGTGCGGAAACGATACCGTCGCGGGGATGCTATTGTTCAGCAATCAAGGTCAATCGACAGGCTCAGGCGGTTTTCCTGCCCGGTCCGCTCATATATCAGGTTGGTGGTCAGATCTCGGATCAAACCCCAGCCAAACCCGCCTTCGGGAAGGTCAGACACTTTCATCGCGTCAAGATCATAGCGCAGTGCGGGGGGTATCTTTCCGCCCGGCATCGGGCGGCCGAAATCGATCACCTGGCACCAGATCGTGTTGCTGTGAACCGCGGCCTCAAGCGCGATATCGCCCTGAGCCGAATCGCCATAGGCGTGTTCGACGATATTGTTCAGCACTTCGGCCAGCACCAGTTCCGTCGGGATCAGCGCGTCGCGCTCCAGCCCGAGGCCAACCAGTTCGTGGTTCAGCCGAACCAAAGCGCGGCTGACCTGCTCTCGCGTCGCGCCAATATCCGTCCGGTAGCCCCAGCCGATGGTCGGGCTGCCCCCCCCCGCAGGCGGGTCACTTGGCGCGCGCGCCAAATTGGTCATGCAGCCGGTGCCACACCATGCGCGGCCAGTGCCGCGTCACGGGTGGCGTGGATCAGAAAGATGGTATTCATCCGCGTCAGCTGCATCACCTTTTCAACGGCGGGGTTCAGCCCGGCCAGTTCCAGCGTCCGTTCTGCGCCAAGCAGCTTGCGCGCGGCCACGACCGCGCCCAACCCGCTGCTGTCAAGGAATGTCACCTGCGCAAGATCCAGCACCACGGGGCCCGGTGCCGTCGCGGCCATATCTCGAAACATATCCTTGAACTGAATAGCGATCGCGGCATCAATTCGGTCGCTTTCGACCCGCATGATGCAGACGGGCCCACGGGTTTCACATGTCATTTGCATTGCGGCATCCTCTCGTCATCTGCGAAAAACCCTAGACGCCAATCCTTTCGAAACGGTATCGAGGGGCGGGATCGAAAAGGAGAGGATTTTATGAATAACGTGGTCATTTGCGGCGCGGCACGCACACCTATGGGCGGCTTTCAGGGCTGCTTTTCCCAGGTGACGGCGTCCGATCTTGGCGGTGTCGCCATTGCGGGTGCGCTGTCACAGGCGGGGGCCGGAACAGACGAGCTCGCCGAGCTTCTGATGGGCTGCGTGCTGCCTGCTGGTCAGGGTCAGGCCCCCGCGCGGCAGGCCGGGTTCAAGGCCGGGCTTGGTCAGCAGGTTCCGGCCACGACGCTCAACAAGATGTGCGGCTCGGGCATGAAGGCCGCGATGATCGCGCATGACCAGTTGGCGCTCGGCGCGGTCGATGCCGTGGTGGCGGGTGGCATGGAGAGTATGACCAACGCCCCCTACCTGATCCCCAACATGCGCGCCGGGGCGCGGATCGGCCATGGCCAGACCATCGACCACATGTTTCTGGACGGGCTCGAGGATGCCTACGCCAAGGGCCGCCTGATGGGCACCTTCGCCGAGGATTGCGCCGAAAAATTCGGGCTATCCCGTGCGGCGCAGGATGATTATGCGCTGGCCTCTCTCGCCCGTGCCGCCGCCGCCCAGCAAAACGGTGCTTTTGCTGATGAAATCACACCTGTCTCGATCGGCGGGCGCTATGGCGATATCTCGGTTGCGGCGGGCATCCATGACGGCTGGGAGGTGGTCGCGCAAGACGAACAACCGGCCAGGGCGCGACCCGAAAAGATCCCGCATCTGAAACCGGCCTTCCGCAAGGACGGCACGGTGACGGCGGCCAACTCCTCCTCCATCTCGGATGGTGCGGCGGCGCTGCTGATGGCGCGCGAAAGCGTGGCCGAGGCAAATGGCTGGCCCCTGCGCGCCCGCGTGTTGGGCCATGCCAGCCACGCCCAGGAACCCGGCTGGTTCACCACCGCCCCCGTGCCCGCCGCGCAAAAGCTGCTCGCGCGGCTCGGCTGGCAGGTTCAGGATGTCGATCTCTGGGAGGTCAACGAGGCCTTCGCCGTCGTGCCCATGGCCTTCATGCAGCAGCTCGACATCAGCCATGACAAGGTCAACGTGAACGGCGGGGCCTGCGCGCTCGGCCACCCCATCGGGGCCTCCGGCGCGCGCATCATGGTGACGCTTCTGAACGCCCTGGAAAAACGCGGCCTAAAACGCGGCATCGCGGCCATCTGCATCGGCGGCGGCGAAGGCACCGCCATCGCCATCGAACGCCCCTGACTTCTTCTTTGTAAAATACTCCGGGGAGCGCGAGGGGCAGCGCCCCTCGCACGGATCGGATTGCCGCAGGCAATTCGAAATCCCCTCAAGCAAAGACCACCGGTATGAAAATCAACTACCCGACCCTCGCGCGCACCCTGGCCAGCCTCACCGCAGGCGAAACCGATGAAATCGCGCTCATGGCCACCGTCGCCTGCGAGATCCACCATTCCGATGACCGGTTCGACTGGACCGGGTTCTACCGCGTCACCGGGCCCGAAATGCTCAAGATCGGCCCCTATCAGGGCGGTCATGGCTGCCTGCAGATCCCGTTTTCGCGTGGCGTCTGCGGAGCCGCCGCGCGCACGGGTCAGGCGCAGATCGTGGCCGATGTCGATGCCTTCCCCGGCCACATCGCCTGTGCGTCATCCACCCGGTCCGAGCTTGTTCTGCCGGTCCGGAACACCGCCGGCGACCTCATTGCGGTGCTGGATATCGACAGCAACCAACCGGATGCCTTCACAAAAGAAGATGCCGAGGAACTGGCCGCAATCCTCAAAACCTGCTTCGCGCGCCAATCCAATACCTGAAACTCATTCTACTTAATGAATACCCACAATCGGGCATTCCTTCAGCCCCCAACCGCCGGTCATTTTCGCGGCTTTCAACAGCTTCGCGAGACGGTCGGAGATGAAAAGGTTGCCGCCAGCAAGCTTGGATTCTATCCAAATATCGGGCCTCTCTAACGCTTCAGGTGTTAGTGGAACAGGCTTGGTTGTATATCCCCTATACCGGATTTGGTCCGGAGATCGTTGGATGCCAGGTATTCCGCTAACCCGTATCACTTTGGAGGCCAGCCCTTCCTCGATCGCTAGCGACATCTTGGTGTTGCCGACATTCACCACATAAATTTCTTCCGGCCATGGCTCGGATTTGCGGCCCGCATTGAGGATGCGGATCGGATGGAAGTTGATCGCACCCAGATCGGCCTCTTCCAGTACCGCCTTGCAAGCGGCATTGACGGCGGGCACGAAACCCAACTCCATGAAATGCGGGGCCTTATCGCCCTATGCGTTCATTCTCCGCCAAGCCCAAACAGAGCCGCCGATCTCATCAATCGAAACCAGCTCGCCCCGTTCAAATCGACTGCCGGCACTCAGAAAAGCCTTTCGCCGCGCGCTCGCCTCTTCCAGGCTCAGCCCTTCAAAGTCCCGTTCATGGAGGCCAATCGGAGTGACATCAAGCGTCCGGTTGATGTTGCCATGGGTGCTGACCCGCCAGGCTTTTCGCGCCGCTTTTCTCATCGCACCACCCCTTACAGAGACACCAGACGCTATACCCTCGGCAACGGCACCACCGTGCTTTCCACCTCGGGGGCCAGTTCCTCGAAATCGAAATTATCCAGCCGTTCGGCGCGTTTGCCTGCCCGCGCGCTGGCGGTCAGGATGCCATCAACATCATCGCCCGCCTGCCGCAGATGCGTCTCCAGCTTGCCGGCGCGCTCGCCGATAATCTCCACATCCCGGTGCAGCTGCTTCAGCGCCTTCCTGATCTCACCCGCCTGTTCGCGCATCCGCGCATCCTTCAGCACCGCGCGCATCGTGTTCAGCGTGGCCATGCAGGTGGTGGGCGAGACGATCCAGACGCGGGCATCGAACCCGGCGCGCACCACTTCGGGCAGGCGTGCGTGCAACTCGGCATAGACCGCCTCGGAGGGCAGGAACATCACCGCGCCATCGGCGGTTTCGCCCTCGATGATATAGCGCTCGGAGATCGCCTTGATATGGACCCGAACCGCCGCGCCCAGATCGCGCAGCGCGCGTTTGATCGCTTCCGCCCCCTCGGCCTCGGTCAGCGCCTCATAGGCCTCCAACGGGAATTTCGCGTCGATCACCAGCGGCCCCGGCGGGTTGGGCAGGTGGATCAGGCAATCGGCCCGCTTGCCGTTCGAGAGCGTGGTCTGAAAACTGTAGGCGTCGGCGGGCAAAGCCTTCGACACAATATCGTTGAGCTGGATCTCCCCGAACATGCCCCTGCGCTGCTTGTTCGACAGGATGTCCTGCAGGCTCAGCACATCGCCCGACAGCTTCTCGATATTGGCCTGCGCCTTGTCGATCTGCTCCAGCTTCTGCTGCAATTCGCCAAGGCTGCGGGCGGTGCGGGTCGAGGTGCCATGCAGCGTGTCGCCCATGCTTTTCTGCACTTCCTCCAGACGCCGTTCCATCGCCTCCATCATCTGCGCCTGCGCGCGGGCCTGCAGATCCGAGACATGGGTCAGCCCGCCCGCCA
>Ga0316209_1000871_pt1 | contig 40345 bp, 8 predicted proteins | sample 6monopyrite_MG_FD_204945 | JGI IMG/M metagenome (GOLD analysis project Ga0316209, IMG submission 204945) | Microbial mat bacterial communities from mineral coupon in-situ incubated in ocean water Damariscotta River, Maine, United States -... | ecosystem: Environmental > Aquatic > Marine > Coastal...
GTAGAAGTAACGGTAATTTGTCCATTGTGGGTACCACTTGTAGCGAGAGTGATATCACAGACGGTGTTGTCTTGGGTATTGTTTCCAGTAGCATTGACTTCAAATGCAGGGGTATCCAAGCTCTCTGTAATCGTGAATTCCAAGGTGCTTGAAAGACAAGAATTTGCTCCTTCTACCTCAACAGTATATAGGCCTCCATCTAATCCCCCGAAAGTATTTGTATTTCCGGTTGCCTCAACTGTTCCACCGTTACCAGAACCTTGATATATTGTAAAAGTATAGTTCGTGAAATCAGCCACAGCCGAACCATCGAAGTTAACATCAAAAGTGACAGCACCATCGAAAGATCCAGCATCACAACCAGTATTGTCAGTTTTACCATTCAAAGTGATAACAGGGAATATTTCTGAAAGCCCAATAGTTACTTCCTGAGTATTGGGACACCCTTGAGGATCCGTAACCTCAAAGGTGTATACCCCAGCGGCTAAACTTCCTATTGACGTGGAATTAGCTCCAGCAATTGGGGAGCCAGTTCCACTTCCAGTGTACCATTGATAACTAAATCCAAGAGTCGCAATATCATTGTCATTACAGAAAGTACCTCCATCACAGCCATAAATTTCTAAGGGATCTTCTATCTGTACTTCAGCAGTGCCATCGCCACCAGCACAATCGGTTTGATCGGTTTGAGATACTATACTAATATCAGGGAATGTAGGTTGGTCAAAAACTTCTCCGGTAAGTTGGATCGTAGAGCAGTTAGTGGTCTTGCTAGTAGCCACAACCGTGTATTTGCCTGCTGCTAATCCACCAATTGCGTTTGTGGTTTCAGCCCTAAGTCCGACTCCAACAACTTCACCGTCATACCAGGCAAAATCATAATTAGTGGTCACATCGCCAGTGATTTGAACACTTGCACCACCTGTAGAACCAATACATGACGCATTATTAGTAATGGACACGGCACCATTGAAAGTAGGATCAATGGCTCCATCACCAACCTGAACATCAACATAACTATCGCAGGTCAAGTCCTCATCGGTCACCCTGATTCGATAGGTTCCATTTTCCAGTCCTGTGAATGTGTGTCCAGCGGCTCCATCAACGCCAGTAACGGCAGCCCCAATTGGGATTGCAAAACTGGCACCATCAAAGAGTTCGTATTGATAGAGAGAAGAACTAGTACTGGATGTACTAGTAACCGCTATTTCTCCGGTAAAAGTGGACGCACCATCGCAATGTGTGTCATCCATAATGGCGGTAAAAATATTTGGATTGTCGGGTATGTTTGAGAGAGACAGAGTAGCAGGAGGAGTGATACATTCGGTGATATCATCTTCGGCAGTAACGGTATAAAAGCCACCATCAATTCCTGTGAATAAACCTGTTGTGTTGTTGGCTATTTCTATTGTCGTTGAAAAACCCTCGTACAATCTGAAGGTATATGAGCTTGGAGGAGTTACAAACGAACTAACATCTATTATTCCATTTGGATTTGCAGCATCACAGCTGGTATTAGGCGTAGAACCAAGAATAGGACAAGTAATATCAGCCGTCTGAAATACTATTTCCGAAGCAGCATTTGGTTCAACGATTGTTCCGTCGACTGATCCACCAGCTCCGGCTTGATCAAAAATAGTAGAACCATTATCAGTGCCTGAAATATTGGTAGAATTGAAGTCATAATATATTTCAAGACCATCCTCATTGCCAGCAAGCTCAGTACACATTTGGTCATTTATTTCGGTGATTGTCAAGGCTTTGTTGTAGATTCTAAATTCGTCGATTTCTCCTTCAAATTTTTTCGACCCACCATTGTTATCTCTACCAATGTACATTATTGGGCCTGCATTTATCAAACTTCCACTCCCAACGAAATTACTACTACCGAGTAGGACACCATTTCCATACAGATTCATATCTCCAGTGGTGCCGTCCCAAGTACCAACAACTTGAATCCAGCCTGTGGCAGAATAAAAACTATTAATTCGACCTCTGCCAGTACCTGTTGTTTTAATTACAAATGAAAGTCCATTGGTGTTGTCAGACCATAGTAACACCTGACCTTCACCCGTAGAACCAGAGGAAAATATACGCTCATCATTTCCATAATTTCCACCGTCCAAATATGCCCAATAAGAAATAGTGATGGCATTCATTCCGGCTACTGCCTGGGGAATGGAAATGTACCCATCATTATCAATGGTCATTGAGTTTTCTGTATCAACAGGTGTTGAAATACTAAATTCGGGTTCAACAAAATTATCCGTTACTTCTGCCTCAATAGTCGTTGAACAGCCTGTTGCTGTCTCCGTGACTATGATGGTGTATGTATTTCCCCTAAGCCCGGTCATTTCCCATTCACCAGCTCCAAAAGCTGCACCGAAGGATGCGCCAGCAGCAGGTAGTTTGTTTTCTGGGATGATGCTTGTTGCAGCATACCATTCATAAGTATAATCCGCAGGATCTGCCGTACCAGCTCCATCTGGATCAATGATAATTCCACCGGTTGCTGTTGTAGAGCATGTAGTATTCTGGGTTGCAGTCCATGTTGGCTGAGGATCGCTTGAGTTATCAAGTATTTCTATCGTCACGGATGACGAGGGGCAGTTAGAACTTTTCTCGATGGCTACCACAGTATAGGAACCAGCAGCTAAATTCTGATAAGGTAGGCCAGTATGATCTGGTGTGGCCTTGACCTCCGTCCCGTTGTACCACTCAAAATCATAGTCTGCTGTGTTTTGTGTTACGCCAGGGCCTGAATCTGTGTCCACAAAGGCTGTTGCTTCTCCAGTACCATCACAAGCCACTATTGGGGTCGGAGTGGCAACCACTTCTATATTTTCGGGATTTATTAATGTCGTCTGTACATCTATATCCGCTGGAGCAAAACAGCCAGTGAGATTTTCTGTAATAGTTACTCGATATTGATTGGCTGCCAAGAAGGATAACGTGTCAGCTGTTCCCAATGTGGTAACACCTCCAGTTGTAAACTTCCATTCAAATGAATACCCGGTTTTTAATGTGTCTAATGGGGGATTGGTATCAGAGGCAGTAAATGTAGGGAATGGCCCATCTTGAGTTTGGGTGTAGGCAAATCCGGTAACCTGTCCATTTGGAGATGAGCAATCTGTTTGAGAACTTATCTCATAAGCCCATGCTCCAAAATTGGTGCTATTGTCTAATGCGATAGTTATTGGTAAAACCTGAGAGAAACAGTTACCTACAGTATAGTACCCCTGGACCAGATAATCGCCAGCAGCCATAGTAGGGTAGGTACTGCCATTGTGCAGAATTGTGGTCAATCCAACATCCGCCGCATCGTACCAGTCAAAGCTGAAACCATCCGCCTCAGTAAAGTCGGAGGTTCTTGTTTCGTACCCCTGGATGGTAACATTGTCTAAGAAGTAGAATTCATCGTTGCTATTGTTATTCATTATGACTTGAATAGCTATAGTAGAGCCACTTAATCCAGTGATTGTTGCAGAGGAATATCCGAAATCTGCAACTCCAGTCCCATTGTTTAAGTTTTGCGCAGCACCTCCGTCCAGAATATAGGTAACCGTCATGTAATCGGCATCACCACCAGAAGTTTCCATTGGACCGTTCGAGAACATGTCTGCAGAAAGTGTTACGTCCGTGTAACCAGTAATGTCAATTGTGGCAGATGTCCAGATAATTTCACCATCAGAATCCTTCACTTCAAACATATTATTACCACTGTTATCACGCACTTCCGCATAATCCTCAATGTCAGGGTTTGGTTCAATTCTACTCCATGCAGTGGCTGGAGTAGTTAGGCTACCATCGTCTGAAGTAATTCCACTAGTTTGATCAAATGTCTCCAGATAAAGTGTTTCTAAAGTGGTAAGGGTTCCTGTATAATAGGCTCTTGCCTCTCCATTATTGGGAAGGGTAATATCACAGAGACGATTGTCATTTACCTTCAGAACAGTGAGGTTGAAGGGATTTGATTCTACAGGTTCGCTTCCAATATTATTTAGGCCATCATTGCACTCGGGGATACTGGCTGGTTCGAAATTGATCAGATCAATTGGGGGTGCTCCGCCTGCATAGTTGATAACTATAAAAAGAGTAAAATCACCACCAGGCCCATTTACGGTTTCAGTAAAAGCTACGGTTTGCCCAATAACAGCAGGGGGAATTGGTGCTTCCAAATCTGTCACGGAAACAAAAACCGTATTCAATTGTGTAGAGCCGGCAACTGTTGGATCACCAGCATAGAATGTAACGGGCAGTGATCCAGAAACGGCTATATCACCCGAATTCGCTATACTAAACGTTACATCAAAATCAGTATCTGGACATTGTGATTTGGTCGCAGTAATGCCGGCTTGGAGTGCCAAATCAGGTGTAACGTAATTTGAGCAACCGAATTCATTCAAAATGGCTGATTGAACCATGAAGTTGTTCAGTGGCCGGAAATCGATAATTGGGGCTTCATTCTTGTCTAGACATACACCACTAGAAAAGATAATCGAATGATCCTGTTGCTGCTGAGGAACAGTCAGGTTGTCATTGATATTTACATTGAAATAAGATGATTGATTCCAAACAGGACGGGCGGGCTGCCATGCTTCTCCAGCCCCGGCTTCATACACTCTGACATGGGCGTATCGAGAATTGCCGTATGGGTTGAATGTGGTAAGGTCACTGGTGTAGCAAGTCACGCATATTTCACTTGCACCATCTCCATCGACATCTGCCACAACTGGATATTCTTCCTGTGTTCTTGAGATACAGGTTATGGCGGTTCGTGTGCTTCCGTCTGTCCCGTCAATGATTAACAGTTGATCTTCACTACGGTAAACAGTCTCTACTGTACCGTCATCATCAAAATCAAACAGCGTCATGCCCGTAAAACCAGAAGACGCTTCCTTAATATCTTTGAACCATAGAAGGTTCATGTTTTCGTCGAGCGAATAGAGTATGTCATTGGAAACGTAATTCACATTTAGTTTCCCATTACCATCCAAGTCTGCAATGTTTAGGCGGCCAGTACCCTTGCTGTGATTATTACCAGCGTCAGCAAAAGTCTCAACTGAACCATTTGCGACATCCCAAAAGAAAACGGTGGTAGGTCCGGAATAATCTTCACCAAGCGCACCTGACATCAACACATCAATAGTCCCATCCAAATTGTAGTCAGAGACAGACACACCTGTCCAGTTGTTTGAGCCTCTTTTCTTCGGAAAATATTTATTCTTGCTGGCTGGGTTGATGCCAATGTCATTATTTATATCTGCTATTTCTGTAAGCGTTCCCGTCCCGATATTTACAGAATAGATGTATCGACCAGCGGCTAATTCCAATCCTTGACAATCTGAACAGGGTACTCCGTTCACGGTCTCACCAGCATCGAACATGTCTATTGCCACGGTAGCAGCAGGAAGGTCATCTAACCAGGTGTCACCAGCGCTTAGTGTATGGTTATATCCATCAACTAATATGTTTCCATTCGCAGCATCTCTAATTTCATTTCTATGATAAAGCTCAGTGATTCCATCTTGGTTAAAATCTGCAAAGGCCGGATTGCCAATGGCAGGTTCTGAGACCACATCAGACCAAACTAAATTAAGCTCACAATCATACATGGCCATGTTCAGTCCTCGATCCTGATAAACGAAAATGTAGGCACAGTCATTCCCCAAAACATTGGCCAATGCCATTACATTCTCTGGTCTCCATGAAAGGGTTATTTGCTTATAGGTAGAACCGTCCTCTCCATTTAGGATAGTCAATGTATTACCGTGTCTGTTATTTACGACCACCTCTGGGATGCCATCCTGATCCAAATCACCGACCAAAGGGGAAGCATGACTATTCGCCGTTTCGTCTGCTGATCCCCATTGTAATTGCATACTAAAATTCGTTACCGATGGTGTACTTGAACATGTCACATTGTTTCCAAAGAAAAATTCAGTACAGGCATTGTCATCAGCACAATCTGCGTCATAGCAATCAATGAACCCGTCTCCACCATCATCCAGGCCATCAGAGCAGTCTATCTCATCGACGAATTGACCAAAGGCCTGAGAGATAGAAAAAAGAAAAAACAAAAGGAATGGGAGTATCTTAAAAAGACGTTTCATAGGCGAAGTAGAAAGTGATAATGTGTCCATGTATACTGGTTAAGTGGCTTTTGTAACCATCAGGCAAGGTAATAAAACCCCGTTAATACCGAAAGGTAAACATTAGCCGACCAAAATTAGCAATAATCGTGCTAGTATTATTATACTAGCATAAAATATAATTATTCCAAGACACCCAGCTAATTTAAGTGTAATTGGCTATTGGTATTGTTAAGTTTTAAAGGAAAGGTCGATTAACGAGCAAGGAGGATTGAGCCTGTTTGGCTTTCCTCAGAATCAGCACATTTCATAACGAAATAATAAACGCCATCAGGTGCAGGGTTTCCGTTGTAATTCCCATCCCAGACTATGTCATCTATGAATGGAGAGGTCGCTTCCAACACCGTAGCTCCTCGGCCGTCGATAATGTAGACCGTACATCCATCGAGATTTCTTGAATTGTTAATTGTCCAAAGATCGTTGATTCCGTCTCCATTTGGAGAGAATGATTTGCGCGGGGTAAAACTTCCACTGGTAATGACTATTTCTGTTGATTCAGTACACCCGTCCAGCGTTTGTCCGCTCACTGTCACAATGATGGTCGGTGCGGAGGGTTTCACCACAACGGTCGCAACGGCTGGATTATCAATATCCGAAGAGGTGGTCGGGTCTCCATTCGGCTTGGCAGACGTCCAAGTGAAGGTCATACTGTTGGCTGCAGTGAGGGTCACGGAGGTTTGGTCTTCCGCAAAAATGATGGTGTCTCGTCTGACTGTGGTTTGAGCCAACTCAGACACTTTAAAAGTAGATTCCGTTGCAGTCACGCCAATCCCATCAAAATCTGTGATGACTACAGATCCTGTGGTGGTCTCACAACCTGTGTTGGTCGTGTAGGTGGCGGTATAGGTGCCTGCTACATCTGTGACCAAATCTGCATCGGTGGTGGCATCAATATCATCCCATGTCCAGGTGTCTCCATTGCCGACACTTGCTCCAGTAAGAGAAATCGTGGTTTGATCGCTGAAGCACTTGGTCACCGTACTTTGACTGAGCGTGTAAGCTGGATCAGCAGAAACTGTAATGGTCTTTTCCAAAACATTGCAACCAATACCGTCGGTGTATTCTGTAAGCAGTCTTACTTTCCAGGCACCAACAGATGCGAAAGTGTGGCTCAGACTATTGGATGAGCCGGTAGCAACTATTGTGGTACTTGGACTGGGCTCTTCGATTTCCCATGAATACCCCAGGGTAAGCGCCTCTGCGCCTGTTCCGTTGGTTGAGGTGGTTGTGAAGTCAGTTTGTACTCCAAGACACACTTCATTGGTCGCACCAAATGAGGGGCCAGAGAAATTGGAAGTAGGTGGGTTGGGGATTATAATGGGTGTTGACGTGAACGTACACATACCATCATCCAATTCCAGCGTATAACTTCCAGCGTCAAGATCACTATTTACAATATAGGAGAATGAGTTACCACCGCTAGAGACATTCCCACCATCTACCTTCCATTGATAACTAAATAGTGAAGTATAATCGGGTACTTCCAAAGTAATGGCTCCATTATTACATCCCAGCACTTCGACGCTCGTTGTAGGAGGGCCAGAAATGGTTACAGTAGTAGTTACAGGCTCGCTGTAGCAATTTCCGTTATCAACAATGAGCGTGTAGATACCACTTTGAGAAAACTTTGCGGATGCATCGACCTGAAAAGAATTTGAATTGTTCGAAATGAGCAAGCCGTCCGGCCCATACCAATGGTAGTTAGTGGCACTTGCCGAGGTGGTTAGTGTGAAATCATCTCCTGCACAGAAAAAGGTTGCATTAGTGAAGGAGGGCGTATTGGCCGGTAGGTTTGAGGCGTCATGGGTAAAACTGGTGGGAACAACGGAAATGATATTCTGTAGTAGATCTGGCGATTCTGCCCGAACAGTCACGGTTTTATTTCCAGTAAATCCACTCATATCGAGCATGTTGGTGCCATTATTAATAGGCGTTTCACCAGAGACGTTCCAAGTGTAATTAACGCCTTCACCACCAGTCGTGGTAAGAATAAAGCTAGCGCCTGTACAGAATGTCCCTGACGTAGGGGAGATAAGAGGAGTCATGCTATTTCTATTGATAATATAGGAGAACGAGCCGGGAAATCCAGATTGCGAGTCATCTGCAATCGCAATGTCTGGTTTGCCATCTTGATTCAAATCGCCAATTCTCAGGTTTCTTGCCGGTCCGGCAGTAGTGATCACCGCGTCTACAGAAAAGCCAATTGATCCACTTGTAGTATTTCTGTAATAAATAATTTGATCACCTTCAATAGATCCAACAACTACGTCTACAAGTCCGTCACCATCCATGTCTCCAAGATCAAGTCCCCAGGCTGTGACGCCAGAAAGTAGGAGGGATGGAAGGCTCAATGCGCTGAACGAAAATCCTCCATTATTTTTAAAAATTTCTAATCCATTTGATCTTACAACAGCAAGATCATTCAACCCATCATTATCAAAGTCACCTACTTCGATATTTGCTCTTTCAGAATTCCCGCCTACAGTACTCTCTAAGCTGAAAGAAACACTCCCGGGAAGACTGGTGTTTTTGAGAAGATAGACTACATCCACTTGCCGAAATGGAACTAGTGCCAGATCCAGCTTACCGTCATTGTCAAAATCTGCTAAATCAAATGCCCCAGAGTTTGCGGCATTTGGAACGGTGATCAGAATAGGTGTTGTGTTAAAAGAAACGGTTGCATTTGAGGTGTTCAGATAAATAAGCACATTATTGTCTCCAGCTTTTTGACTACCTACAACCAAGTCTGGTTTACCATCTCCATCGACATCACCAATTCGTACTTTTTTGCCCTGTCTATTCGAACCATCATGCAATGGAAGCGAAAGGGGAGTGATTTTTGTGAAATTGAAGCTCGCAGCATTCTGAAAAACATGAACGAACGGTTCGCCTGCAACAAGTGAGGTGGTTACCAAATCCGGAAGGCCATCATTATTCAAATCCCCACACGTGATGTTTGCCGTTTTATTTGCGATTACAGGCGTTGACTGAATTGAACCCAGCGTCATTGTAGGGCTAGCAGGAGTTCCTCCTGCACGGGCAATTTGAATATTATCAGAACCTAAACTCGACATTGCAGCATCCAACAGTCCGTCATTATTAAAATCACAAAGGCATAGATCATATGGCTGTATGTCAGAAACAGCTTGAGAGACGATTGCATCTCGAGTAGAGAAGGTGGCTAGCTTTGAGTCGTTATCAAAACTCATGGTGAAGTACTGACTGGACGTTGCGATTTTCCCATCGGCATTCACCACAATGACTGGCCCATAGGTGGCAGTTGCTGGGACTTTCACTTGGATCAAAGTAGACGTTGAACCACTTTCTGGGGTTGTTTTGCCATTTCCAAAATAGATTACTGAGGGCGAAGAGAAACCCGTTCCAGAAATGGTTATCAATTCATTTGCCGTACCTGAGGTTTTGTCTATGCTTGTGATAATCGGTTGCGCAAACAATGTCCCAGTAAGAAACAACCCAGTTATATATAAAAATTTCTTCATTGCTTAATTATTAACCTTCAATACCCAAACATCTTTCAAACTGTAGCTCGATTTGATTCTCCCTTTTGCTTTCTGAGCCTGGGTCACACTTGAGTACGATCCCACCACCACGTAGTAGTGACCTCTGGCACTCACATAGCCCACCTTGACATCCCTCATTCCCCTGCGGAAAAGTTTGTCTGATTCTGTCTCTGCCTGATCAAAATCATCGAATACGCCTCCTATGATATGATTTCCTGCTGGTAACTCCAAGAAATGTCCACCACGAGTCACCACCAGGTGCTTGTCAGAAGAGGCCAACTCTTCGTAGCTAATTTCTTGAACTGGTGGCGTGGTTACTGGAGTCACAGTCGTGTCGATAGGGTCATCTTCTGGCACCTCGTCTGGTTCTGTAGTCGTTCCCGGGTTTGTTCCGGCCAAGGCGGCAGCCGCTCCAGCTTCTCCTACTACTTTTTCCCATTTTATGGTTTGTTCCAGTGTTCCGTTTTCGTTAATCCGAACCCATTTCACGCCTACTTCCTTTGTTCCGTCGGGTCGAGCACGTTCCAATAATTGCGATGCACCTGGTGCCAACGCCCATGCAGCTCCAGTTCCTCTTGAGGGAGTAAATGCCATAACAATTTCTTGTTCGCCAGCTTCATTTGTTCGTTCCAATCGTTGACCTGTTTCCAGTTCTCCAGCAGCATTGGTTCGTGTGATTGGTGCAGGAATTGGACTCCATTCTTTTGGCGTTTCGTCAGAGGTAGTACCCGTGTTAGTTGTAGGAACCGTAGCGCCCGGGTCTCTTGAAACGCCTGGGTCTCTACTGTCTTGGAGGTCAGCAATGGCTTGCTGTGCCTCACGTTCATCTTTAAGTCTTTTTTCTTCCATGTGCTTCTCGCTCTCGGTTCTCAGAAACGAACTATGGTGCGCAATGTGTGATCTTTCATGATCCTTATGGGCACCCAAATGTATGCCTAATTGGATTTCGAATGTTGATCCCGTTAGCGCACCAAAGTCTTGACTCCCCAGTTCGAATGCTGCTCCTATTGCAAATTTGTTATTGAACTTGGCGCCAGCAAGTCCAACGAATCCGGCATACTGTCTGTAGGCCCCACCTAACCATAAGAGGTGTTTAACATGAACGATAGTGGCAGCTTCATACTGACTAGGCACAATCGTGCTATATCTATAAATAATGTGCGGTTCGATTGCAAAGTCATGATTGATGTGCCCTCGATAATTTATTTTGACAAGAACATTATCTGTCGGATTCACCTTAAAGGGTGAGAGACTTTTTTCAGACACGATTCCAGACTGGAACAAATTAGTGAAAGCTACCCCCGCATTGAAATGACCGAAGTGATAGGTAGCGCCAAAGTCGCCTATGACATACATGCTACTTTCCCCTTGGAAAGTTAGGTCACCACCATCGAAAGCATCTTCAGGCGGAGTGAGTTTGTTGGTACCCAAACCCAATGACATCCCAAGTCTGAGAAAATGTTTTCTGTCAATATTTACAAGGTAACTACCTGATGCCTTGAAGGATGTAGTACTCAAAGGCCCAAGCGTGTTCTGAATCACCGCTCCACCAATTCCTATCCCACCTTTTAGCGGAGTGTGATAGCTCGCATAGATTAGTTGTGGTCCATCAGGGATTTTGGCCCATTGCTGTTTGTATGTGGTGAACAGAACCGGATGCCCATCCACACCCACGTAGGCGGGATTGTACACGTAGGGGTTCATAAAGAACTGATTGTACACATTATTTTGCTGCGCACTTGTGAGTAGGGATGTTAGCATAACACCTACATACAAAACGATCCTCAGCTTTGTGTAGAGGGGGTGCAAGATTTTATTCATTCGTGTCTGTGAAAAGCTTAACCGATTCAAAAATACAATTTTTGTTGCTTTAATCCCGAATATAGAGGGTAACGATACAAAAATCACGGATATTGGCTTTTTTTCAAGAAAATATGGAAGTCAATAAATTATGTAGTGGCTAATGTTCGTTGCATAATTTTAGTATTATTACAGAAATGATCATTATGCGCTTTGTACTACTTGCTTTCTTTATGGTGTTTTTGATTTCATCAGAAGCACAATATTGGATCGGCCCAAAAGTCGGTTATCACTATACTATACATGATTACCAAGATCCCAATTATAAGGAGGATTATAAACTAACGGAAGATAGCAATTTTGAAGCGGGCATTGTTGTGACCTACACAGCTTCCGAGAAATACGCCGTACATGGGGAGTTGTATTTTGAAAAAATCGGCAATCGTGTGCGAAATAAAAATGAGGATGATTTTTTCGTGGATTCTCAATCATCCTACAGCTATCTGTCCTTCCCGATACTACTTAGAGTCAGCATGGGGCATCAGCCTGTGCATTGGTACTTGAATGCTGGGCCTAAAGTGAGCTTTTGGTTAGGTGGATCAGGCGTATTTGAATATGGAAATGACGAGTCCATAAATATTAATGGAATAGATAGGGTTGACTACAAAGTTGCGTTTAAGAGAGCAGATGCTCAAGGAATTGATAATGGTGTTTATTTTGTTAGTGAGGCGAATAGGTTTCAGTATTCATTGACTGCCGGGGGCGGGTTTTATCTTGATTTGGCGAATGGAGCGCGAATGATGGTCGATTTTAGGTACAATTGGGGGCATTCGAACATGGCCTTCAATTTTGACCCAACCATTGATGACATTAGGTATGTTAGAACAGGGATTGGATCAGATGTTCCTGAGGGTGCATACCAAGAAAATTATGAATACACCAATAACACAATCAGTATCTCACTGGCTTATATGTTTGAGTACAATACCGACTTCAAAAGAAAGGGGAGTAGCACGAGTGATGAGTCCAAGAAGACGAAGAAGGACGCCAAAAAGAAGAAAGAGGACTAATCAATAGGGGCAATGCACCCAGATATAATCCAACTATTGGATGTCTGAGGCTCATAATTATTGAGTTAATCCCAAAAAAATTATACACATATTTCACTTTGCGGTAAAAATTGGAATATATTTAGAATTCAATTACCTAATCGAAAGACATTACCGTTGTGATTAAATCAATATTACAATTTCTTGGAGGAGAAGGATCAGAGGATAAACAGATGCTCTTGCTTCTCGGTAAGGGGTTCTTTATGGGAATCATGCTGGCCACCTATAAGGTGGGTGCTGAGACACTATTTATAGCCGAGATTGGCGAGGAACGATTGTCTGAGGCATTTTTCTATACGGGGGGGTTGGGCATTGTGTTTACTGCCATGTTTGTGTTTCTGCAGAAACATATAAACTTCTCTTCGTTGGTCACAACCATGACATTTGTGATTCTTCTAATTATTGTTGGATCACGTGTGGTGTTTCATGTGAACGATTACGAAATAAACGAAACATATAAGCAGATCATTTTTGGTCTTTTTGTTATGGTTGGCCCTATCATATCAGTTACCCTGTTGGGGTTCTGGGGAATTTTCGGTAGAATTTTTGATTTGAAGCAACAAAAAAGAATCATTGGAGGTATTGATACCGGACAACTGTTTGCTACATTGATTGCCTTCTTTTCTGTGCCACTCCTGACCCGTACAATTATTGATGAAACGTATGATCTTTTGGTTGTGTCGTCTATCGCCGCAGTTGGTGTATTTGTGTTTACAATACTATTAAGTGTAAACTTCAATCTTGATCGGGTAACCAAGGTGGCCAAAGGAGAAAAGAAAAATAAATCGACGAAGGTTTCGTACTTAGATTTATTCAAAAATAAGTATCTGAGACTGCTTTCAATTTTTCTCATTTTTTCTATGGGGGCGAGCATTTTCGCCAATTACACCTTCATTACAGCAACTGAGACATGGTTTAAGCTTGGCGATGATACTCTGACCGACGTAGAGATGGCTGCCCAGAAATTACAGCTTTCGGATTTTCTTTCTTTCTTTAATGGTGCGATAATTATTCTTTCTTTCGTTATTCAAAGTTTTATAAATGATTTCATAATTGGAAAATTCGGCTTGAAAATCGCCCTAATGACCATGCCATTTATTTTGGCATTATTTACTATTGGCGCAATTGTCTCCGGGCATATATTCACATATGATATCCGAACCGAAGAGTATATTCTATTCTTCCTTTTTACGGCCTCAGCTAAGCTATTTACGGACTCGTTAAAAGATGCCTTGGAAAATCCTGCGTTTAAACTATTTTTCTTACCCATTGAGATACAAAAGCGTTTCGATATTCAGACCAGAGTCGAGGGAGTTGTTAACGAATTCGCCAAGCTAACAGCTGGTGCTATGCAGATCGGGTTGGGTGTGCTGGCATTCTTTGAATTGATACATTATTCTTACTTCATTCTTGCCATGGCCGGGATGGTCGTATGGCTTGCTTCCAAATTATTTACACAATACAAATCGACGCTAAAGGAAACCTTGCAGAAGCAACGGGATGAGATGAAGGATGTGGGTAAGAAAAATGAAAACAACACGATATCAGTCCTTAAAAATGATGTCAAGTCAAGAGATGCGGATTTGTCGTTTCATGCTTTGAAAATTCTGGAAAAACTTGAGCCTATTGAGTTTGAATATGCACTTCTTGACATGATTAATTCAAGAAATGCTGGAATTCGAGAGCATGCCTACAAGAAGCTGGGTGAATATTTATGTTTTGATGCGCTGGAAATTATAGAACGAGAAGCAGAAACAGAAGGTGATGAAGGGGCGTCTGCGGCCGCCAAGGAAACACTCAAAGTTTTAAGGCAAGCCACAGCTTTTAAATTGACGGATGTCAGTATCAGAAAGCTTGTTCGATCAACGGAGGCTTCTGATCGAGCGAATGGTGCTCGTTTGCTTATTAAGGCCTCAGAGGATCGTCACATTTCTTTTTTGGTAGAATTATTACGTGATATCAATCCGCAGGTACGTACTGCGGCAATTATTACGGCAGGCAAAGTTCGTCGGCCAGAATTATGGACAGTCTTAGTTGAGAATTTACATTTGGCCACCTACGGTAATGTGGCCATGTCGGCTTTGACCGCCGCTGGGGATGCTACTTTCCATACCATCGACAGTTCCTTTTATAAGACAGGTCAGTACTTACCCTCCATGCTTAGAATAGTCCAATTAATGGGTCGGATTGGCGGACGTCAGGCAAATGAATTGCTTTGGAAAAAAATTGATTTTCCGGATAAGAAAATTGTCTCAGAGTTATTGTTGTCATTGAGTTATCAGGGATTCAATGCAAAAGAATTCCAAGCTGCCAGAATCAACTTAATGGTGGAGGCAGAAATCGGAGATGTAGCATGGAACATTAAGGTGCTTCAAGAAATACCCAAGCACAACGAATATGATGCGATGATTCGGGAGGCCTTTGCCGAAGAGGACAGGGTGAATCACTCAAATATTTTCATGCTACTGGCGATGATGTACGATTCACAGAATGTCCTTCTGGTGCGGGAGAATTTGGAAATAGGCACCACAGAAAGTATTTCGTTTGCTGTTGAAATGCTGGACGTATTCCTCGGAGAGGGCTTAAAACCCAAATTGTTTCCAATTCTTGATGAGATGAAGCCAGATGATAAATTGGCGAAACTCCAAAACCATTACCCGCCCGAATTTTTCGAAGATTATGAAGATTTGCTCATTCAAATTGTGAATCGAGATTACAACAGAGTAAATCGGTACACCAAGGCATTGGCCATGTATAGGCTGAGTCAAATGAGCAAGACGGTGACTATGGACATGATCGCCATTTTGTTCAATCCCGATCCCCTGCTACTTCAAACGGCCGCATATACAATTTATTCCATAGATAAAGAGGCATATCAAAAGCACACAAGACGCTTAAAGCCGATGACCAAGAAGGAGTTGGACAAAGCTATTCTTCCTCCAGTATTTAAGAATGAAGACGAAATATATCACCAAAAAATGCTACTTGTAGAACGTGTGGTGTTGCTGAAAAGGATGGAGATGTTCAGCAAGATTTCGGGTGTGCAGATCACGCATCTTGCAGAGAGCATGGATGAAATATTGGTTGGATCTGGAACAAAACTGATAGACGAAGGAGAAGGAGGGAATGCACCTATTTATATTTTGATTGAGGGCAAACTTGAAGTGTGGAAAGATGAGGAAAAGATTAGGGAGATTGGATTGCTTGAAATAGTTGGAGAAAAGCTTCTTCTTGAAACGGATAAATTTGATTACTCTGTGGTGTCAACGGAGAGTTGTAAACTGCTGGTTTTGAGGAAAGAAGAGTTATTGGATTTGATGTCATTGCACATGGATATTGTGGAAGCCATGCTGGATATATTGAGAGAAGGGGCAGAATCCATTGAAGATGAAAAAACTATGGATGTATTTGTTTAGTTTTACTTCACCTGAACCAAAAAAAGTAACAGCCTGAAAGAATATGGACGTTAAGAAGGAAATACTACTTTGCTACGCAGAAGCCGACGATATCCCTGTTGAAAGTGGATTGAAAGGGTGGATCAGCAATTTCCATAAATTCCTTTCCACCTTATTGTCTCAAATCAGCAGGGATGTTCCGGAAATCAAATTGGTGACTGAAGCCAATTTCGCTTCCATAAACATGCTCGAAGCAGGTGCAGTGTTGGCTGTTACATCGCCCAATCTGGCTAAGAATCAAGAATTTGTAAGTGCGCTCAATGCGTACGGACAGTCCAGAAGGCAAAATGATCAATTAGTCCTCGGAGGTATTTCCAGCTTTTTCAAAATATTAAAAGGCGCCTACGATCCTGATGGGTATTTCAAGGAATATGTTGACCTTATTTCATACGATTTTTATCTTATCGACCCGTTGACAGGTGATCCTCAGGAATTCACGAGATTTTTTGGTAGCGATGCGGAGCGTAGTTATTGGATGAAATTGGTGGATATGGCCTATGATATCAATCAACTTTTCATCAATTATACCAAGGGACTTATTGATGAAGAGGAATTTCCACGAGAGAAGACCGTCTATCTGGCAAGTACAGGAGTGGACATGGTCATTCAACGTGACATTATTAAGAGAGAGTTGATGCGCCATGGATACAAAGTGATGCCCAACCATTCCCTGCCCAAGGAAGTGAAATTACTCGATCGAATGGTCAGAGAGGATTTGACCAAATGCCGATTGGCAATACACATGGTTGGTGAGGATTATGGATACAAACCAAAAGGATCTGAATTATCTGTTGTTGATCTTCAGAACCGCATTGCCTCTGAGCATACCTTCCAGATGGTGGAGCATAATAAAGAGGAAGAAAAGAAGGATCTTTTCAGTCGGCTGGTCTGGGTTTCGCCCGATTTGAAGAATGTGACCGAAAGGCAAAAAATATTTATTGAAGATTTGAAGAGTGATGCAGCTTCTTTGGAGGAAGCCGAGGTACTTCAAATCACCTTACAAGAATTAAAAACCATCGTCCGAGAAGAGTTAGTGACTGGTGGGCGGTTTCAGAAGAGGGTCGATATTCAGGGGCTGACCTCTAAGGTTGAAGAAGAGGACACGTCTCAGCTTATCTATTTGATTCATGACAAGCGCGATGGAGAGGAAACAGAAGAGTTGGAAAAGTACTTGATTGCTCAAGGCTATAAAGTGGTGTCCCCGACGTACGAAGGAGATTTGGTTGATTTGAGGTACATTCATCAAGAAAATCTTCGACGGTGCGATGGGTCCATCATTTACTACGGGTCGTCCACTGAAGATTGGATCAAAACCAAATTACAAGATTTATTAAAAGCACCCGGTTTTGGGCGAATAAAGCCACTGAAAGCAAAGGCGGTGTATATAAAGGGAGAGAAAGAGGGGGTTGACATAAACCAATTTGAAAAAAATAATGCAATGATCTTAGGTAAGAATGGCTCGTTTAGCCCAGATCACCTGAGACCTTTTTTAACCAAATTATCTGACTAAGATGAGCGACGAAAAAGACATTGACATCCAGAATCAAGGTGGTCAAGAGGTGGTGGACATCACCGAATTGATTAACCCATTTCCAGGCCTTAGACCTTTTGGTATCGAGGAAAGTCACCTGTTCTTCGGGCGAGAAGGACAAAGTGACGAAGTGCTTGTGAAATTATCAGAAAACCGCTTCATATCCATTCTTGGATCATCGGGTAGTGGCAAATCTTCACTGATGTATTGCGGATTGATCCCGACACTTTTTGGCGGGTTCATGACCGATGCAGGTTCGCACTGGAAAATCGTGGTGACGCGCCCAGGTGGAGGCCCCATTGACAACCTGGCTGAAGCACTCCTTCTTCAAGATAAGGAGTACTCCAATCTACAAGAAGAGGATAAACTCATAAGAAAAACGATCATCAGCACCGTGCTGCGAAGTAGTTCGCTTGGATTGGTGGAAGTGATCCGCCAACTCAAATCCTCTGACTACCAAAATATCTTGATCCTGGTCGATCAGTTTGAAGAGCTTTTCCGATTCCGCAAATTAGAAGCAGCCACCTCTGATCTTGATGAATCTTCGGCCTTTGTCAATCTATTATTGGAGGCTGTTCACCAATTTGATGAGCCTATCTACATAGCCCTGACGATGCGTTCGGATTTCATTGGAGATTGTGCCCAATATCCTGATTTGACACAGATGATTAACGATTCTCACTACTTGATTCCTCAAATGACGAGAGACCAGAAGCGAGTCGCGATCGAAGGACCAGTGGCCGTAGGAGGTGGAAAAATTGCTCCACGTCTGACTCAGCAATTGCTGAATGACGTAGGAGATAGCCCGGATCAATTGCCGATTCTTCAACACTCGTTGATGCGTACATGGGCATTCTGGACAGAAAACAGAAAGCAAGGTGAAGTGATGGATTTGCGTCACTACAATGCCATTGGTACACTTAGGGAAGCACTTTCGATGCACGCCAATGAGGCCTTCGATGCATTGAACAAGCGTGAGCAGGAAATCTGCGAGACGATGTTCAAAGCCTTGACCGAAAGAGGCAATGAAAATCAGGGAATCAGACGCCCAACGAAACTTTCCACTATGGCAGCTATTGCCGGGGTGAACGAAGACGAATTAACTCGAGTAGTTGAGCGATTCAGAGAGCCGGGGAGATCACTTTTGATGCCTCCTTATGGCGTGAAGCTTGATTCTGAGACGGTTATTGACATTTCTCACGAAAGTTTGATGCGTATCTGGGTACGTCTGAAGCGGTGGTTGGACGAAGAATCCAAAGCAGCGGAAATGTACCTCAAGCTCTCTGAGGCTTCTGAAAGATATCAAGAAGGTAAAGCAGGTCTCTGGCAGATGCCGGATTTGCAGCTTGCACTGAACTGGCGAGAAGAAAACAGACCTACACTTGTGTGGGGTCAGCGATACAATCCGGCCTATGAGCGTACGGTTGTCTTTCTAGAGACTTCTGAAAAAGCTTACCTCACAGAGCAGAGAAACAAAGAGCTTCTACAGAAGCGTCAGGTGCGTAGGATGCGGTTTACCGTTATTTTCCTTGCTGCGGCTATGTTGGTTTCGATATTCTTTGTGGTGTATGGACAAATTCAAACAGATTTGGCAAGAGAGAAAGAGAAAGAGGCTAATGATTTGAAGGAGGCAGCAGTTGCCTTGACTGATAAAGCGGAGGCGGAAGCAGCAAATGCAAGAAGGGCCGAAGCAGATGCCAAGAATGCTCTTGAGGATGCTAAAATTGCGGAAGCCAAAGCTACAGCCGCTGCTGAAAGGGCGCGTTTGGCTCAGGCTGATGCTGAGACACAAAAGTTGGCTGCCTTGGATGCACAAGCCGAAGCGCAAGAGAATCTTGAAGCGGCAAAAATCGCTCAGGCTCAAGCACAAGAGAATCTTGAAGCTGCGGAAAAAGCACAGGAAGAATCCAGTCGCCTTCGTTATCAGGCACTCGCTACCTCCATGGCCATTAAGTCATTGAATGTGAATAACGATAATGATTTGAAAGGGTTAGTGGCCAAGCAGGCCTTTAACTTTTATGAAAAATACAAAGATCCGGGGAAGGAATACAATGGGGATATATACGCAGGTGTATATGGAGCCTACTCCCAGCTGACAGAGACGGGAACAAATACAGATAGTGTTGCGCGTTTCAATCATTTCAAAGGACACAAAGATGCGGTGAGGTCTGTAGAACATTCTGTGGATGGCACGACGCTCTACTCTGCGGGTAGTGATGGACTTGTCTTGAAGTGGGACATTGCCCGAAAAACCAATATAGAATTATTTCGGTCAGAAGATATTCAGCGGGTTGTGAACGTAAGCTCCGATGAGCGTTACCTCGCTATGGGTACCGACAATAACAACATTCTATTGTTTGATCTCCGAGCGGGAGCTAGTGCAGCACCATCGCAGATAGATGGACACATTGGAGGAACTGTTTATGACTTGATTTTCTTACCAGACAACAGTGGATTCATTTCCTCTGGTGAAGATGGAAGAATCTTAAAAAGTAATTTTAGTACTTCCGAGGAAATATTGAAAGTCAATAGCTCAGTGAAGGCTTTGGCTATTTCACCAGATGGGAAAACTTTGGCATGCGGAGCAAGAAACGGCGAAGTGTACTTAGTGGATTTGTCCTCTCCTGATAACACAACGACAAAGATTTGGCAAAAAGATGCCAAGCCTGTAGAGGCACTGGCATTTAATCACACCGGTGATCGATTGGCCTTTGGCGATTATGAAGGGAGTATTGTTATTTGGGATTTAGAAAAGAAGGAGAAATTTGGCCCAACGTTGACGGGCTTTGTGTCTGCCATTACGGATGTAGAGTTTAGTCCGAATTCCAGATTATTGGCTGCTTCCAGTATGGACCGATCTGTTCGCTTCTGGGATTTGGACAATATTTATGATCTTCCGACTGTGCTCAATGATCACAACGATTGGGTATGGAGCATCAGCTTCAACCCCGATGGTGAGCACCTGATGACTGGAAGTGGAGACGGCCTTGTGAGAAATTTCCCACTTAAATCTCTTGAAATGGCGCGTGAGATTAACCAATACATCAAAGGGGGGAACATGTCTGAGACGGAGTGGAAACAATACGTGGCGCTTGAAAGCGTGATTCCGTATGAGGCAACATTGGAGGGCAAGGAACGAGATGCCGATCAATAATTGAATAGAACGAACACTACTTTTTAGATGATAAGAGGACTTTATTTTGCTTTCATTTTTCTTCTGGCGGGGTACACCTACGCTCAGCAGAGTTGTAGCCAGCGTTTGAACCGTGCCGAAGATTTGTATAATTCTGGTCGCTTGCTGGAAATCCCGGCGTTGATCCAAGACTGTTTTGATGATGATGACAAATTCACAGAAGGAGAAAAGATCAGAGCGCGCAAGCTCCTCACCAAGGTGTACGTCTTTACAGACAATGAACCAGCGGCTGAGATAGAATTTGTGGCGCTTTTGGGTGTAGATCCCGTGCATGAGCTTCAACCAGAAGATCCCAGTGAATTGAAAGTGATGAAAAACAAATTCCGAACCTGGCCAATCTATCGGTTGGAAGGAAAGGTAGGGGGAAATTTGGCCTTGATGGGAATAGAGCAAAGCTTTTCAGCATTTAGTGCAGGTGCAGGTGAAAAGTCTTATGATGCCTCACTTGGGCTCGGATTTCAGATAGAAGTGGATATTACCCGGCATTGGCAAAAAGGAATTGAATTTGGGGCTGGATTCCAATTTCGAGTATCGAAGTACACCGTACTCTCCGCACCTGATGGCGAGGCAGGAGAATTTGAAACGGACATCACCAACAGTCAAACAACCTTGCGATTCCCGATTTTTGTGAGGTACAATCTGAATTACGATAGCAAAACAAAGAAATTGATACCGTATGTTTTTGCGGGAGGTAGTTTTGACTACTTGATTAAAGCTTCTTATTCAGATGCTAGTAGAAGTGGTGGAACGGCTTTTTCTATTGGTGGGACGGATGGGGACTTGATTGCGTCTGGCCAAGTGAACCAATCGAATTATTCGGTTTTTGGTGGAATTGGAGGGAAATTAAAAATAAAGAAAGGAAATTTCATTTTCGCTGAGGCCCGCTTCGACAAGTCGCTAAAGTTGTATAATGTTCCCAATGAAAGGTATTCTAACCCGGCGATCACAGGAGATCTCCAATATGTAGAAGATGATGTGTTCTTGGACATGGTGAGCATAAACGCCGGATTTATCTTTTCTGTTTTCAAACCTGAAAAACTCTCTAAGTAGTATTAAAATGAAGAAAATTTTTCTACTCATACCGTTGTTTATTTTCCTTTCGTGTGGAAGTGATTTGAGCATCTCGCCGAATGATACTTTTGTGAAGTATTTTGGCGTAGGAGGAAGCTATGAAATGAAGGACATGATTACCAGCACGGATGGGAGCAATGTGCTGATGTATGGAAATAAAACAGCCGAGTCTGTTGCAGGTGGAAACGACACCAATTTTTTCATAATCATAACGGATCAAAATGGGTCAGTTGTCACTGAAATGGAATACCCCATTATTCATCAATCAGATGATTTTAAAAATGAGGACGATACATTCATAGATAAATATCAGGTAGAAAATGCTTCTAGAATTACGGCAATTGATGGGGGTTACTTGGTGGTAGGTACTTCGCAATATCCGGTATTGAATGAAGAATTGGAAGAGACGACTGTAAACCTAGTTATGTATGGCCAATTAGATGCAGATTTGAATTTGGTGGGCGATTGGCTGTTTCTGGGAGATTCAGTTAATAATTATGTGGGTGTGGATATTGCTGAAGCCGCTGATGGGGGAATATTAGTTGCAGGTTATACCGATGTGAAAGGAACCAATGATTTGTATTACGCTAAAATTGGTGGTACTAGCGACGATTGGACTCGAAATGGCATTCCGGAGCGACCAGCTTCTGATGACAGATTGATCAGAGCCTTGCCTACAAGCACTGGTGAATTTGCGCTGTTTGGACAGACAGATGCGATTACCGAAGGAAAAGGTGGAGTTAATGTAGAACGAACTATAATTAGCCAAGATGGACAAATTGGGAATTCACTCATTTATGGAAATACCAGCGATGCGGGAGATTCGGATATAGACGATTTCCCTTTTGACGTAGTGGAGAAGCCAGGTGGTTTTGCTGTTATCGGCTACTCTGATTTGGGTGGTGGAAATGAAAAACCCTTTTTAATGAGTGTGGATCTGACAGGCGCAGCGACAAATGAAGTCTTGTATGATGTGGAATTTGGAACGGTGAACGCACGTGGATTCAGTATCACGCAAACCCTCACTAATGACATTATTTTAATTGGCGAACTTATCGACTTTGAGGATGACCAAGGGACGCAGCGAAATAACGAACTCCTGTTCATGCGCACCGATCAGGCAGGTACCCAGATCGGAGAACCGAAGAATTTCGGTGTGGAAAATGGAGATGATGTGGCCATTCGAGCGCTGACAACTCCTGAAGGAAACATCCTGGTAGGAGCAACCTACGATTTTGGTGGTGGACTCACGCTCTTTGCCTTACTAAAAATGAACAGCGACGGAGAACTGAAACAGTAATTGGTGACTGGTTGATTAGTAAAATAGTTGACTAGTAATTCTGGTGTTACTTTTGCTTTGCTGAACCAACAACGAGAGCCATCTTCTGAGTAAGAGTTCCCTCTAGTCAACCAACCAAGCAACGAGTCATTTCTCCTCAAAGTGAAATTTTTTCACAAAAAAATCACATATTTTTTTGTTTTGTTCTTCTATTTCTTCAACTTCACAGTTGAATTAAATTTACTTGAGGTGTATCCTGTTTAGATACCCCAAAAACGATATATTTACTAGTGCTACAAACCTCTACACCAACGGACGATATGAAACGTTTCTACACTCGCCTAATCACATCTTTTCTTGTTCTGTTTTTCTACCTAATCGGGAGTTCGGCATTTGCTCAATATTCGGTAATCAACACCGATGATTCGGGCGCTGGTTCGCTGAGACAAGCCATGATCGACTTGAATGGCAGTACCATGCCTGGAACGATTGACATGACCGGCGTTACGGGCACAATCACCTTGCTTTCAGACCTTCCGCCTCTTTCGTATGGAGCAACTATTACAGGCCCAGGAGCAGGCCAATTGACCATTGATGGTGCTGTTGCGCTGACGCCTACATACACGATATTTTCTACCACAACCAATTTCAGTATTTCGGGTGTTACTATCACTGGTGGTTCAAATGCGGACGGTGGTGCCATCAATTTTCTGTCAGTAGCTAATTTAGTTGTAAATAATGTAGCCTTTATTAATAATCAATCAGGAGGCAGAGGTGGAGCAATCTCAGCTCAAACAGGCTTGGCTGATGTATCAATTGGTGGTTGTTATTTTGAGGGAAATAGCTCCATGAACGATGGAGGAGCAATCTATTTCACCTCTGGATTTGGGGCGATAAATAACTCAACCTTTTATAGCAACACTAGTGGAGGAGAAGGTGGAGCTATCGGTGTTCAAAATGGAGGTCAGCTAAACATTGTGCATTCTACTATAGTTGGTAATACAGCAAGTGCAGGATCTGGAATTGCGTTGCGTCAAGCTGGAGGGCTTGTTAATTTGTATTACAATGTCATTATTAACAATACAGGAGGAGGGTCAGATGTTGAAATCACGGGAAGCACACCCGTTTTTGATGCGAATAGTACCCAAAATATTATTGGAACTTCAGTAGCAAGTACTGGAACGTTAAATGCCTTTACTAATGTGAATAACGGAAGTGTGCCTGGTGAATTTACCATTGCTGGAACGCCAACCGATAATGGAGGGACAGGGTTGACCTTTGTGGTTAGTGGAACGGCTACAGTGAACGCCGGAGGGATCGGAACCACCACGGTGGATCAAGCAGAAATTGCTAGAGGAGGTGGCAATTTAACATTAGGAGCACTGGAAATTAATGTAGATCCAGTGGTGACCATCAGTGGACCTATTTCCATGCAAGCTGGTGTTTCTTTGGGAATCACGGCCAGTATTGCTGATGCTGATGATGATGGAGGAAATTTTTCGTATACGGTAAATGCAGCCACTGCTTATGTAGGAGAATTTGATAATTCTCATGGGACAGTAACAGTGTCTGATGTAAGTGGTGCTGTTGTGAGTAATAGTGGTACCAACTCGTTGACAATTACAGGAACATTAGATCAGGTCAATACGGAACTAGCTTCGCTTACTTTTCATACCCTTAGTGGTACAGACCCTGGGCCAAGAGACTATAAAGTAGATGTGACCTCAGACGGCTGGCCAGGTGTTGGAGGAGCAGGTAGTGATGTCACTGGAAATATCCAATCTGCTTTAGTAAGAGGAACTTACAACATATCAAACGCTCTGGATGGTACAGGCCCAATACCGGCAGGGTCATTTCGAGCAGCCATGACAGATGCCAATACAGTTGGTAATACGAATACCATTGATTTTACGACAAATAATATCACAGGAACAATCACTTTGGCAGCTGATTTGCCAGGAATAGCAAATAACCTTACAATTAACGGATCCAGTGCTTCTGGCTTGATAATCGATGCGAATAGTAATTCCCTGTTTGACGTAAATGCTGGGATGAATTTGAGTATTGATAATCTCACTCTGAAGAACGGTTCTTCATCTGCCTCGTTTGGAGGAGGAGCAATTGCACTTAGGGGTGGTACTTTCAATTTTTCTGATATGATCTTTGAGGGAAATGTTGCTTCTAGCCTTGATGGAGGAGCGATATCAACCTCGAACGCAACGAATATTATCCAAATCGATCGCTGCTATTTCACTGGTAACTCTGCTTCTACTTTTGGTGGTGGTGCAATCTATGTAGATGGGGCTGGAACGACCCTAGATATAACGAATAGTACTTTCTATAATAATTCTGCAAGTGCTGGGATAATCAGAACAGACCAGGGTATTGCCAATATTGTCCATTGTACGTTCTCAGGAAACACCATAAGTTCAGGTGGTATTGTAAATACGTTTAGTGCATCAACTACCAATCTTAAGTATTCTATTATACATGGAAATACGCTAGGTGCAGGTGTGAGTGCGCTTTCATCCGGTTCCACAATTACGGCTTTTAATGTTGAAAATATTTTAGAAGGAACAAACGCTACCTTGACGCAAACTACACTTGTCAACGATGGATCCATACCCGGTGAATTTACAATAGCAGGTACTCCTACTGATAACGGAGGCACGGGTAGTACGTTTATCGTAAGTGGTACTGAAACGATAGAAGCAGCCACTGGTAGCTCCGAAACATTAGACCAAACAGGTGCTACGCGTACTGCCCCAAGATCCCTTGGAGCTTTGGAAGTAAACCCTCCAGTAATTCCCAACCCAACGATCACCTCATTCACCCCCACATCAGGGCCGGCAGGAACAACGGTCACAATCACGGGAACAGATTTCAATGCGACAAGCAGTAACAATCTAATATTCTTTGGTGGGCAGACAATTGCCCCGACTAGCGGCAATGCAACTACATTGACTTTTGATGTGCCTGCGCAGATTTCTTCTGTATCATCCATCGTGGTTCAAGATCTGATTACCGGAAAATCCAGCAATTCCCTTCATTCAATTTCCGGGACCGGGGCAAGACAGTACGTGCTCACTAATTCCACGTTTACGCCGAAATTTGCCAATAGGGTGGACTATTTCATCGGAGCGTCTGAAGGGCCATATCAGGTGAGACCTGCTGACGTAAATGGAGACGGAAATCTGGATATGGTCACCATCAATTCCCAGTTAGGCAGTATAGGAGTTCTTCTTGGAAATGGCGATGGGACTTTTGGAGCCACTTCCATTACCTATATAAACGGGATCACTATCTTTTCCACATTTAATATGGAGGTGGCCGATTTTACCGGAGACGGCAATATAGACCTTGCTGTTACTGCATACAACCCTACGGTTGTGGCGATTATGGTGGGTGATGGAGCTGGCAATTTCAGCTATAGTGGGACGACTTATGCGGTCAGTAATGGCCCGGGAGAACTGGCTTTGGCTGATTTTGACAATGACGGAGATCAGGATATTGTAGTAGGTTATGTGGATGCCTCTGCGCCATTTGATCGTACAGATGTTACGGTTCTTTTAAACAATGGAGATGGCACATTTGCTCCAGCCGTAAACCATGCGGTGGGAGCAGGGTCGCACAGTGTTGAAACAGGTGACTTTAATCAGGATGGCAATGCGGATATCGTCGTGCTCAATGAAAATGATCATTATCTAAGCGTACTGATTGGGGATGGTGCCGGAGGATTTGCCAGTGCTGTTGATTATGTTCCGGGTGGATACCCTAACCCCTGGACCACCATGGAAGTGGCTGATTTCAACCAGGACGGCATACTGGACGTGATAGCAGGTAGGTCGGGTACCGGGCTCATAATCTTTACCGGAGTGGGTGATGGTACGTTTACCATGAGTTCGACCTACGTCAATATCAGTTACAGTGTGTTTGCTGCAGACTTCAATGCAGATGGTTTCATTGATCTGGGAACAGTGGACTTCTCCACGGGTAACTATGTCATTAGAGTGTTCCTTGGTGACGGTAATTTTGCTTTTACCGATACTGGCATTGAGTTGATCGCCGGAGAGAGCACAGCTCTTGCAACCACAGGTGATTTTAATGGAGACGGCAGACCGGATATTGTTGCGGCATCAAGAGGTGCTGCCGGGGACGGCACGGACGATGACCTTTACTTGTTTATGGGCATCCCTGACCTGAACCTTTCAGGGGACATATCCGGCACAGGCCCTGGCTCGCTTTATGAAGCCATCACCTATACAAATTCGACCCCAGGCCCTCACTTTTTGGACTTAAGGGGAATAGACACACCGGCAGATTTTACGCCGGGATTACCACCGATTACACAGCATACTAAAATAGTAGGTCCCGGGGCGGGATTATTGAAGGTCCGGGGAAGTTCACCGGTGTTTGAGGTAACTGCGCCATCGTTAGATCTTCAGCTATCTAACATGACGATTACTGGGGGTACGTCTGTTGGGCCTGCACCTACCGGAAACGGAATCAACTTTGCCCCTGGTGGTACGGGTGGTAAACTGCAACTTGATAGCGTGAGAATAGAAGGCAATGGGGACGCAGGCACCACCATGGGCGGAGGAATATACTATGAAAGTGATGGGACGGGCTCGTTACTGACCGGAAATAGTTACGTTAGCCAATCGCTTATTATAGGTAACGATGCAGCGGCCGGGGCAGGGATTTATATTGCCAGAGGAACCCTGGATATTGTAAATAGTACTATTGCGGACAACCTGACCTCTGAAGGAATTTATGTAAACGGTACAGGCCCTTCTACTGCCAATCTTTCTCATGTGACGGTAACAGGAAATGGAACTGATGGTGTGGCATCAGTGAGTGCCGGACAAGTAAATGTGTCGTATTCCCTATTATTTGGAAATGGGGTTGCCGCTGATGACCTTGTAGCTGCCGGTTCAACGGATGTGACATTTGGACAGACAGATAACATTGTGGGAGGTTATGTGGCTGATTCATACGGAGCTAATGCTACGGATGATGATAATGTAGCCGTTACAGATCCGGATTTTGAACCTGTTGGAGCAGGGCAAACCCTTACGGTCAATGGTGACCATGCCGATACGTATGTTCCTACAGCAGGTGGCGTAAATGCCTCCATAAACGGAACGGTAAGTACGGAAACAGACGATCAAACCGGTAACGGTACCCGAACAGGCTCAAGGACACTTGGGGCCATAGAAGTAAATGGTGCTCCTACGGGTGACGATTTCACCCAGATAGCGGGTGTAAACGACCAGACAGTTATTCCTTTCAGTGCTTTTAATTACCAGGATGCTGATGGTGATGCGTTGGATTTTGCCAGGGTAATTGCTTTGCCTTCTGTAGGTTCCATTTATGTAGATGGAAACGGGAATGACATGAATGACGGAGGATCGGAACTCCGTGGAATAGGAGAGGACATAGGAATTGGAGACTGGGGTGGAAGTAACGTTTATTACGAGGGAGGTGCAAGTGTAGGAACTTCATCTGACTTCCAGTTCCAGCTTTATGACATTGAAGGAAATGCCGGTGATTTAATCACCATGACGGAATACACCGTAGAAAATGCCCTGGACTTTGATGGGGCTGATGATTATATAACGGTAGTAAATGAAGCAAATTTTGATTTTGATAGGAGTGATCCATTTACAATTGAAGCATGGATTTATGCAGATGCAACAACCAATAACACCATATTTTCTAAGGAAGACGTTGCTACAACAAGAAGAGGCTACTCGCTGAAAATTACAGGTGGAAATTTACGATTTGGGGTGGTTAATGATGCTGCTGGGACAAATGAAGAAGTAGTTGTGACTTCTACTAATAATTTATCAACAGGTCAATGGTATCATGTTGCTGCAGTTTATGATGGATCAAGTGATGCAAATAATGTTCAACTTTTCATTGATGGAGCAATTGAAGTAAATAATATTCAGTCTAATGCCATTACTGGTTCAATTTTAAATAATGTGCCTGGCCTTGTTGGAGCGAGAACAGATCCCTCCGACTTCTTTGATGGTTTAATTGACGAATTAAGAATCTGGGATGATGTCCGAACCCCGGAAGAAATCCGCGCGAATGCCTCCAAGCTTTTGACTGATCCTGCATCAGAGGCCAACCTCGTACTTTATTATGATTTCAACCATGGGGTTCCAGAAGGTAGCAGTAATTCTACCTTGGTCACTTCTATACTGGATCGCTCAGGTAATAGCAACAATGGAACGCCCACGAACTTTGACCTGGATGGTGGTACGGCCGCTTCCAACTTCACGGATGATGCACCAGCTTTTGTCTCGACTGCCGCCACCACAGGTACCATGGCCATTTACGAGAGCGCCACGTTCTATCCGGATGGTGGCACACCGGACTTTGATTTTGGGTTACAGCCCATTGGTGGAGACACAGACGTTACTTTCAGTCTCATAAACGAAGGTCTAGGGCCGATAAACGTTTCTGGTGCAGGAGTTTCAGGAACCAATTCCGGGGACTTTTCGGTACAAACCGCCACTCCAATAGGCATTAATCCTGGCACAGCACAGGATTTAGTGGTACGGTTCTCGCCGGGTACGGCCGCCGCACTCACGGCAAGTATCGACCTTACACACGATGGCAATCCATCCCCCTATAACCTGATCGTGGACGGAACCGGGGACGCCATTCTTGATATTCAGGATGTGACCTGGCAGGATGGCGATGGCAATGGAAATATTGACCAGATACAGGTTACCTTCACAGGAAGTGTAAATTTTAATGACAGCAATGCCGGGGATGCCGTTCCCGGGCTAACCGTAGCAGGTGTGGGACTGGCCAATGTAGAAGCCAACCTTCAAAATGGCCAGTCAGTGGTGGTATTTGACCTGGCCGCTGAAATCGTAAGTACTGGTTTGCCTGCCTCACCTACCTACGATGTAAGCTATAATCAGGCCACCGGCGCAATCCTATCATCCGCAGATCCATTGGTGGAACTCACCGATGGTGAAGTTGTAATGAATCACCTTGGCACCTACACTGATGGAGCAGCGCCCGTTTTGTTGCCATCTGATGCCGCTACCTATCCTCAGGACAATTCGACCAGTGTTGATTTGAGTTTTACGTTAAATGGTGGGGTTGTAACCCTGAAATTTTCTGAAAACCTGACGTTGAGTGCAGGAGCCGAGGTGGCAACCTTATACTATATAAATGGGGATGTGAAATCACAGGTAGGCGTGGGGACAATGAGCGTTTCCGCTGATCAGTTAGATATTACGTTTGACAATCTGCCCCTGGAGGGCGGAGTGGAATATTATATTATCATGGATGATGCGCTGGTGTCAGATGGGGCGAATGATTATGTATCCAACAACCTTCTCACCGAGTTGAGCTTTGTAGCTACAGGAAACCCCTTTCTGGTCAATGTGGACTGGATCGACAGCAATTCTGATGGCACCATTGATCAGGCGGAATTAACTTTCTCTACAACCATAAGTGTGCAGGGAGATGCCGGTCCCGGGACAGAAAACCCGACCGGGTCATTGAACATCACAGGAGGGCCCAATAGCTTCACCACCATTGACCATGATGCCGTTCCCGGAGATGGTATTACCACCATAATATTGAACATCGCCGGAGGATCCACGATTTCAGGCACGGGTCTTCCTACCGAAACCGTGTCATATACCCAGGGTGGGTCCGTAGTGGTCACATCGGTTCCACTCGCCGCTGAAATTTCTTCAGGAACGGCGTTAAGCCACAGTGACGAGGCACCACCAATAGTGCTTAGCGTAACACCCAACCCAACACTGGTGGGTGATGTGGACGTAGGGCTAGCAGGGTTTACGGCTCTGATCGAGTTTTCAGAGCAGATGGACAATACGGCCACCAGTGGTGATTTAGTCGAGTTCCCTACTCCGGGTGAAGATGTGAGTGCAGACTTTAACCTGAATAGCATTGTATGGCAAGATGGTACCTATACAGACAATGAATTGTTGCTGACACTGGATGTGATTGATAATACGACAAATATCCCGGATGCGGATGTGGATATTGTACCCTTGGATTTGCTAGTGGTTGATGGTACTGATGACTGGCCTGCGGATTTGGCTGGCAATGTGATTAGTACCACATCTTTCCCGGATTTATTTTCCGTGAACACAGACCTGATTATACCGACCATAGTTGCAGCTCATTTCTTCGATACAGATGGGGATGGCAACATTGATGAGATGGTGGTGGAATTATCAGAAGAGGTCGATGAAAGTTCTGCAGATCTGGGTGATTTTGGAGCTACCGGATTTACTATGAACTCATCTTCTATCGTGGGAAGTGGAAATGTGGGCAATACGCTGGACGCAGACGATGCGGATGAATATGTGACTTTTGAGGTAAGCGGTATCACGGGCACCTCCATCACAGGACTGGCTCTGACCTTTGTGAAGGACAATGACGGCAATGATTTTGAATCAGCAGCCCTTTCGACACCTGCTGAGGACAATGCAGACGTGACAGAAATGGATATGGCGGCTCCTGTAATCATAGCGGCAGCCACAGGAGATGCAGACGGAAACGGGCTAATCGACAATGTGACTTTGACGTTTTCAGAAGCTATTGATGATGGTATATCTACACTCACGGTGTTTGATGTGGATGACTCAGGTACTTATGATTACGCAAATGAATCAGCTGATAACAATCTTAATAATGACAATTCACTTGTCATTAGTTTCGATGAAAATACTGGAACGCCTGACACGGATGCGACTCCTCAGATTACCATGGGTAACAGCGGTGTTTCAGATGCCTTTGGGAATGCCTTAAGTGTTGGAAGTCAGGTGTTTACAGGAACTACGGATGGCGCTGCACCGGTTATTATTGCGGCCGTCACAGGTGACACTTCCACACCTAACGGAGAAATTGACTTTGTAACGATTACTTTCTCGGAGGCTATAGACGATGGAAACTCTGTCCTGGGTTCCTTTGATGTAGATGATTCCGGGGTGTTTGATTATGCCAACGAAATGACAGATATAATTGGTAATAATGACAACACCTTGGTCATAACCTTTGATGAGAACACAGGCACACCAGATACGGATGCGACTCCTCAGATTACGATGAGTAACAGCAGCATAGAAGATGCGGTCGGTAACCGTAGGCCATTGGGCTTGGGTGATCAGGTATTTACAGGCACTACCGATGGTGCTGCGCCAATAGTGATTGATGCCTTTACGGTGGATAGTGAACCAGATGGATTTATTGATGCTGTAGTGCTTCAATTCTCAGAGGATTTAGATGATGACCATGTCAATGGAGATTTGTCACAGTTTGATGTGGCCGGATACTTCGGAGATACACCAGATACGGACATAGCCGATGATGATTTGGTGGTGATTTTGATCACGCCGGATGTGGCACCTAATTATGATACAGATGCCGCTCCCAACGTAAGTATGCCAGCCGCCACAGCAGCTGATGCTACGGGCAATGTACTGGGCGTATCTCAATCATTTGTTGCTGCCGATGGTGCGGCACCAGTGATTATTGATGCCTACACCTATGATGCTGATTTTTCAGGGGAGATAGATCAAATGTACCTCTACTTTTCAGAGGCCATTGACAATGGCCTGTCAGATGTGACTGAAATTACCATTGCCGGCTATGGAGCTGGTTTAACAGATGCTGGTCCGGATGATGACGATGATGAACTCATCGTAGATTTTACAGAAAACACGGGAACACCAGATACCGATGCAACGCCACAAATAACCATGACGGCTTCTGCCGTGGATGATGGCATTGGTAATTTAAGAGCCCAGACATTTACCTTAACCCAGGATGGTGCTGAACCGGTGATTTATAGTTCAGAAATGGAAACCTCGAATAGTTATTTTCAGGTCGTATTTTCAGAGGATATTTATGCTTCATCTGATCCCGGGAATGATCAAATCACTTTGGGTGATTTTGATGTCACACCAGTAATTGGAGGTGGAGTGCCGGATCCGGGAGGGCTTGTTGTTTCCAGTATTTCTGACTTTAACAGTATTGCGCTGACTGTAGCACAAGACACCATTCTTTTCAACTTGACGGTGACCCCTGATGAGGGGAATTATGGTGACGATGATTATGTAACCATTTCTTCTGACGGTGCTTCATTTGAGGATGCCGTTGGCATCCCGCTCGATGGTGCGGAAATAACTGCAACCGGAACGGTACAGCGATTAAATAACGTAACGGCCAGACCCAAAGTGAGTAGTGCACAATGGGTCACGACTAGCACTTCACCGTTTCAGGGATACATTCAGTTTACCTGGAGTGAAGGCTTATATCGTGATAATAATACAAACAGAAGTCCGAGGCTGGCAAATTCTGAATCTAATGGCACTATAACAAATGGTGATTATACTGGCGGGGATTCTGATTGTGACAGTAAGGAGATGTGTATTAACTATACAACAGGTACGGACGGCATAGTGATAGGAGACAATAATAATACAGATATTGTATGGCAGAGAAATGCAACTACCGGACTACTAGATAACTATAACTATGCGGGAACTGATTATTTCCTAAAGCTAAACGATATCAGCGGCTTTTTTAGAGGAGATGAAACCTATACCCTATCTCAAACAGGAACAAACCAAATAAAAGGTCGAACAACAGGTAACCGAAATAACGGATATACCTACACGTTTACATTGCCAGATTTATTTGGTGAAAACTTTGTGCTGGGAGACGATGTGATCTTTGCCAGAGCCTACGATGACTCTGGAAATGGAGACATTGATGAGGTCGTGATTCAGATGTCCGATGACATAGATCAGACTAGTTTAATTGCAGCGGCTTCAGGAGGCGAGTTCACCTTAAATGGAGCCAACTCTACGGGTATAGTTGCAATAACGGGCAATACTGACGATAGTGATGTGGTGGGTGATAATACCTTCACTATTACATTTGGCACAGGCCTGGGTACGGCAGTTACCTCAACCCTTGCTTACAATGGCACCTCTCTGACGGATGATGCAGGTAATCAAATTCAAACAGGGAGTGTGGTCGTTGAGGATGAAGCTAACCCTGTCGTCCTTTCAGTTGAATCTAATGATACAGATCCCAATGGCAGCATTGACCTTATTACCGTGGTATTTTCGGAAGATGTTTCCAATGATCTGGACACCAATCCAATTGGCGGTTTCGATGATTTTAGTGTAGATACGCATACCATCAGTGCAGTAGGGCTGGGAGCATCAAATGATATAGTTGAAATTTCTTTGACTGAGATTCCAGGATCTGCGGGTGCAACCAATGTAGTTCCAACGTTGACTATCGGCGTGACTCAATTAGACGATGCAGCAGGCAATCCTGTTTCAGGTGGGGCGATACTCGCTGACGATAAAGCAGCTCCATTTGCACAAATTCAAGATGCTGATGGCGATGATACATTTGATAACTATCCCAAGACAGAGGGATCATTGAGTGTGACCATTGATGGAATTGTGGATGATCCCGGGTCGCTTGTTTTTGTAGAGATTGACGGTAATGGTGCACTGGCTTCCGTTGCAGATGATGGTTTTGGAGTATATAGATGGTCAGTTAGCAGTACTGTTTCTGATAAGGGACTTTATGATGTTGAAGTAACCACATTTGACAGTAATGGAAATATTGGTTCTGACATCACTTTAAATGAAATCGATGTAGACGGTGGAGTTGATCCTGGCTTTTCAGCTGATGCAATAGCACTAGTTTGTGAGAATTCGGATTATGTCCCATTGGGCGATCTGGTTTTTGAGGAAACAAATAATGCAAACTTCGCCGTTCAATCGGGTACGTTTATGCTTATTCAGCTTCCAAGTGATTTCTTTTTCGATACCAGCGTGACACCCTTTATAGTTGATGACAATGGGGGTGGTGAAGTATTGATTACTAGTTCCTATATAGGTACTGCCATCTTACAGTTGAATCTGGAGGTGACAGGTGTTAGTGAAGCTAATACGATGCGTATCAGTGGACTTCAGGTGACGTCTACCGGAGATGGTCTGGCGGGGCTTCAGCCAATGGCTCGTATTACTGGTGATGCCACCATCTTTGGAGCTGGTAACGGAACCATTTTTGGTTATATGGAAGATGCGCCTACGCCTGCTGATTTGACAGGAGTAGATGATGATGCCAATGGTGCAACCGCAAGAGTCACTGAGTTTGCCAGCAGAGTAAATGAAAGTTTCTCTTTAGACGCAGACGAAGCTACCAATACGGTCAGATGGGTAGATTATAATGGAACGGTTGTGCATGTTGGCGCAGTTGCTACCGAGTCTGATTTAGGATCTCTGGTAACTATCTCACATGCCGATGGAACCGTATATACTCTGGGAGACTTGGTGACCAGTAGTGGAGGCGGCACGGGTATTGTCGTTAGCTCATCATCGGCATTAGGTGTCACAACTGTCGTTTTGGAAAATGTAGAAGGGCCTTCCTTTGCCGCTACTCAAACGGTAAATGGAGGAGCTGATGTAATTACCAGCATAGGTAGTACTCCTTCGGGATATTTCGATAATGCCAGCGCAGGGCTTTATACTTTTTACATCATCGATGATAACGGCAATTGTCAAAATAATCCGTTAAAAGTTAACATTTTACTGTACGACGATGATGACCCAACAATTGGTGGATTGGATCAGTCATTTATTACAAGAACATATAGCATAGTCGATGCGATTGATGACATCTATATATCTAACCCGGCAGGTCACACGATCAATATGGCCAGTGACGGTCTTGGGTTTACTCCTGTGGCTTTTGGTGCTCAGATTCAGGCGCAATTTGATCCCGGGGTAGCCGGAACCAAGGATAGCCCTGGTCATTTTATTACTTATGAAATCAGAAATGATGCTTCGGGCGAGACATTTGCCTTAGTGAGGGAATTCACCGTTGTATCTGCAACGTCCCTTTTCACAACGAGTCCGATTAATGATGAATGTGCCGATGATGCCATTGTTTCTCTAACATTTGAGAGTAACGACAGTGGTACACCCTTTAATGTACCTTTTACCACGGCACCTTACCTCCATTACGTGACAGTTGATGTCCAGGATCCTAATACTCTTTTGTGGTCAAACTTTGAAACGCTGGTTGGAAATGATCTACATACTGGTATTGATGCCAGTTACGCAAACACTATAACTAGTGCTTATGATATTGACTTTGACCCGGCAGTATTTGGAGTTCCGGCGGGTGAATATAGAAATATAAGATTCCAATCCGTCATTCAGGATATTTCTGATGTAATGAGGGACGGACCAGTCGAATATGTTATTATTTATGGCTCACCTGATGTAACGCTGACTAATATTGGTATTTCACAAGTATTCTGTGCGGATGAATCGGCTTTTGGAATCCAACGAATTTTGAATTTCACGAGCGTAATGGATAAAACAGATGAAGCTAATCCGGACGGAACCATTTCATATGGAGCGGTTGAAAATATCAGCAATGGATACAAGATTTTCCGTTCGAATGATATGGGGGCTTCTTATGTCAATTATCCAAACGGGGCAGCTTGGGCTGATTTTACGGGAGCAGGCCTAAATAACAACTTCAATCCCAATAATCCGGACCAGACAGGTGGCTCATTTGCTGATGGTGATACGGATGATATTGGCTTTTTTAGGATAGTTTATACCACGGGAACTTTAGGACCGAATTCTTGCGAGACAACCATTATCAGAGATATTGAAATCCGGGAACAACCTGCCATGCTGGAATTAGACCCGGAGATGATGTTTGATGGAGGCACCATTGATTTTGTCGGTACCAATAGTGATGAATACCTATTAGAGTATTGTGTAGGAAATTATCTAAATGGATTTACGCTTGATGGAGGTACCCTCACCATTAACTATAATGTCATTGTTGCAGGATCAGGTGTAGCCACGGCAGGACAATCGGTGAGATCGTTTTATTCTGGAAATGCGATCAATCCATACAGTCTCACGTATGGGACAGTGATTTCCGATAATGGAACGACCATGGTCATTGGAGATCTGGATGGAACGCTAGAGTTAAACGAGTACATCTACAATAGCTCCGCAGGAGGAAGACAAGTTCAAATAACTTCTGTAGCTTCCTCGATTGCCGATGTTACCTGGTATGACGAAAACCAAAATCAAATTGTAAGTTTAGATAACAGGGAAGTAGTGGATGCGGTATCACTTGGTCTCAATGTGAATCAGGCCAATGGGTTTAGAACGTTGAGATCTGAGGAGACCGTCGAGTTTTACTATAGCACAACGGTTAATAATTGCGAGTCGGCCTTGCGCAAAGTGACCGTGGAGGTATATTCCGGAGATGTGGCTCCCGAATTGACCATTCCGGCCGGCTTTACAGAAGCGGATGTTAAGAACAATACGGTTTACACACTCGATTATTGTTCAACAACCCCCGGTGGTACCATTGTGGCGGATGATTTGACATTGCCCGCTCTTAGTGGAAATGATGAATATTGGGTGCGCAGATGGCATGACGATGGGATTGCAGCCCCTCTTGGGGACAATTATGATGGCTATCGATATTTAGGATTTATAGATGCTACGACCAATGTAATTGACCTTTCTTCAAATACGATGCTGGACGGAGAGTCCTGGAGATACTACATTCAGACAAGGACAAATATCAATCCAGATGCTAGTACTTCTACGTTCAGAGGTTGTACTGGTAGTCTTACCCAGGTTTTCATTAATGGGTGGGATGAGGCCAATGTGCCAACTGCCACAGATTTTAGCTATACGGGTGATTATGTGGCGGATCTTACCTTCCATGCCGCAGAGGGTACCGTGATGGATGAAATATTCCAGACATTCCCCAATGCGGAGGATTCTTATACCTGGTATGAAGACAGTGGAAAGAGCGATGAAATTGCCACACTGACTACCCCAACACAATCCATGAATCAAGCTACTCTGGGAGCTCCGGCAATTCAGGCAGCTAACAGAATCGAACTTTCATTGGGTAATTTGGCGGATAAGGGTAATGACGCCCAGAATGATATTTATACCTATTATGTAGCGAAAACAGCGAATTCCATTCCATCAAGAGGATTTGATGGTTGTGAATCTGAGGTAGAAACGGCGAATGTGGTAGTTCACGCCAAACAGGCAGCACCTAGTATTGTTTCCGATAATACGCCTGGCACTTTAGGACAACCGGCAGCCTTCCCGGACATCAATAAAACCGGATCTCCTGACCCGGCTGTTGACTATTATTATGCGGTATGTCTGGATCAGGTGGAGTCCACGTTGGAATTCACTTCCTCCCAGGGGCTCTTTGGTTATTATAATAACCTGTCCAGTGGTGGTACTGACCGATTCAACGAAGGAGAGATGATCACTGCAGCAGGGGGAGCCACGGCGTATATCACTTATGATGACGACATAAATGGAGAATTATCCCTTCGTGATATCACGGGTACGTTTAGCCCAACCGAGCAAATAACCGGAGCAAGCTCAGGAACAACAGCTGACTTGATTTCCACCAATAATTTTGTAGGGTCGAGTAGGTATGAGTGGTATGCCCACAATGGGTCTACAAGGCAGGGACTACTATTTATAGGAACGACCCCTACTTTCCTGGATTTACAAATAGGTTCTATTAACACTTTTGGCACTTCGTACTTTGAAGTGGTTCAGGTTACCGATGATGACGTGTTTATCGGCGTGCAAAGTGAATCAACACTCATTAAGGTTGAATTCTTTGATCAGGACGACTTGACGTTTACTATGATATCGGATAATGAAGATTTTTGTTATGATGAGGTGTCAGAAGGAAATGTAGATGCCTCAGGGAATATTGCTATGGAGCTTTGGTCTGACGGAGGAGCTGCAACTCCTGGTTTATTGACCTATTCGGTGACCTCTTCACCTGTAGATTTCGCTGATGCGACATTTATAACAGATGATTATTCTGTAACAGGAACGACCAATGATGGAATTGGAAATCCGATAATTGATTTGTCTGAATGGCATGATGCGGCTGGAGGTCTCACTGTGGGAGGACAAACCACCACACATACCATTACAATGACGTACATTCAGGCCAATGGTGGTTGTGAGATTACCAATTCAATTACCATCAACATTCACCCTGACCCGGACATTACATTTGCGTATGATGATAATAGCAATGGAACGGCAGATGCTGACCCTGATGGAATTGAGGTATGCTATGATGATGCCCCATTTGCATTAGATGGAATTGCTAATGAGCGACTTATATTTTATTCAGGAGCTCCTGGTGATGGATTCTTTACTACGGTAGGAGAAACCATAACAGGTCAGACTAGCGGAGCAACTGCAACGCTGCGCCGCTTCATTCCTGGTGCTTTTAGGGCAATCGTCGTTACGGATATTTTAGGAACTTTTGTTAATGGTGAAGTAATACAAGGAAGTGTTAGTAACAACGGTGTTAATATCCAAACAATTACTTCTCAGTCGAGCCCGGCTCTGTCAGAGAATACTGGAAACTTTACAGGAAGCGGAGGGCTAGGAATTACTTCAGGAAATTCCGTGATCTTTGATCCGGCGGCTGCACATGGGTCGCCCTATGCCACTCAGTCCAGTCATGCGATTGATTTTACCTATGAAGATGAGTTCGGTTGTGAATATACCGTCACTAAGACCATCTACATAAATCCCAGGATTGAGACAGTTTTGGCACCTGTAACAGGCAAGCAGATACAGTTTAATCAAATATGTGAAGGAACGGCAATTGAGGCTTATGTACAATTGGCTGGGACGCCAAACTATGCCAATTATACGTTCGAATGGGATTTGCCTGCGGATGCTGGGGATGCGCCAAACGTAGTTACAGATGCTGATTTAAATACAATTGTACCTGTTGGGGGAATCTATTCCGAAACAGCAGCAGCGAACTCGAATCGTATCATTTTTAATACGGCGGCCATTGATTTTCCTATTGCCGTTACGGTTACATATACAGGAGGAGCAGGAGCAACGAATTGCAGCATATTCATTGATGAGGATCACGAACAACAACCACTTCCTCAATTGACATTCAATACGGGGGCGATAGATGACGGAGACACCTTCTGTGCGAATGACCCAACGGATCTTGAAGGCATGGATGTTCAGGTTGCCATGTCGACCAATAGTGGTTTGATAGAGGCATACAATGCGATGACCAATACTGATAGTGATGTAACAGATTTGAGTTATGTTATCACGTCTTCACCAACAGAT
>Ga0316209_1000873_pt1 | contig 40221 bp, 44 predicted proteins | sample 6monopyrite_MG_FD_204945 | JGI IMG/M metagenome (GOLD analysis project Ga0316209, IMG submission 204945) | Microbial mat bacterial communities from mineral coupon in-situ incubated in ocean water Damariscotta River, Maine, United States -... | ecosystem: Environmental > Aquatic > Marine >...
GAAAGAACTTTCTTTTGCTTATCATTCTCCGCAACAATGTCGGTTTCATTTTCGATAATAGATATTGGCATATCACCACCAACCATTCCTTGAAAATCAAAGGTCATTTGTTGGCTAATGCCAAATTTGGATAACAAAACAGAAAACAGCAAATCACCCGGTATGCAAAAACGACTATTTTCAATGTCGTGCAACGGGTTAAAATCACCGGCGACACTTTTAGCAAAATCACTGCCTTGCTGTTTAGAAAATAGAAGATTTTCACCCACTTGAGTGTAATAATCTTGTGTAAACATAAATACTCCAAAACCCAGTTGCTACGACGACTGGCTATTGTTTAACCGATATTCGAAATTTCCGCGCACTATACAGCCCTTTTTGGCTAAAATCCAATAACCAGCGCTAATTTTCAGTAGTAATGACTATCTATTAAAGCTTTCACTAGGCATCTTACCGGGGAACCTGAATTTAACGGTTCCATCTCACACGCAAGCATTGTAAAATTCGCCAAATTGTACTGCATCACTGGGAATCAATCATGGGTCGCGCTTATCAAAATCGCAAAGAATCAATGGCAAAGACGTCCGATGCCAACGCAAAAATATACAGTAAATATAGCCGAGAAATCTATGTTTGCGCCAAGGCTGGTGGATTTGACCCGGACGGAAATTTAGCGCTTAGAGGACTGATTGATCGGGCCAAAAAGGACCAAGTACCGAGTCACGTAATCGATAAAGCCATAGACAAAGCCAAAGGCGGTGGCGGCGAAGATTTTGCGGTTGCCCGATATGAAGGGTATGGTCCCGGTAATTGCATGGTAATTATTGATTGTTTGACCGATAACCCCAATCGGACCTTTGGCGATGTACGCAATTGTTTTACAAAAACAAATTGTAAAATAGGCACTCAAGGAAGCGTCAGTCACATGTTCGACCATTGCTCAATATTGGTTTTTAACGGAGATGATGAAGAAAAAGCGCTGGATACCTTAATGATGGCTGACGTCGACGTTTCGGACATTGAGAACGAAGATGGAAAAATAACTATTTTTGCACCGCATAATGAACATTTTAAAGCTAAAACCGCTATTTTAGAAGCCTTCGGAGAAATGGAGTTCGAAGTTGATGAAATTCAGTTCATTCCTCAAAATACCGCTCCGGTCACCGGTGAAGATTTAGAAATGTTTGATCGTTTTACCGAGATGTTGAATGATTTAGACGACGTACAAAATATTTATCATAACGCCGAATTTTAAACGGGCCAAGCAGCAAGCGTCTATTGCTCGACGCTTCGCTGCAAAATCATAATTTTTTGCCAAATTTTACGGCTAATACCCGAAGTCAATTGTTCAATATCATTCACCGACGAAACGATATCGGGTTCAGGAATGTGCTGGGCATAGACGGCTGCAATTTTTCCAACGATAGCCAGAATCTCGCTGCAATAATCCAGATAACGTTTTAATTTGTAGGGAGACATTTTTCGCTCAGGTGACGAAGCTGTACTTTTAGCTTGCTCTCCAATTTCCGTCGGGTCTTTGGTTAACTGGTGCATATCGATAATATGAGCGACCGCTCGGAGTTCATTGAGCGACTTTAGCGCCTTAGAGCGTTTTAATTTGGACTCGAGTGAAACCAAAAAGAAAATTGCCAATCCAAATAGAATCAAATCATTAACTGCGGACTCCGCTACTTGCACGATATCAGCAAAGGTTAAATGAGTTTGCTTAATTTCAAGATTAAGAACGGCGAAGAGAATAACGGAAAGTATCAAAAGAATAATTAGCAGAACACTGCCTCTGAGCCAATAATTCGGTTTTGAAATAAGCACTAAATTGGCTTCAGTTTCGCCGGCAATCACTTCTAATTCAGCACAAACTTTTGCCAAGCTGCTGCTTGAAAAACGTTCTGTAATTCTTTGTTGTAATTTATTAAGAGTCCGGCCGATTTTTTCGAAATTAATTCTGCGATACATTAGATTTTATTTTTTATCCACTCGGAAGCTTTCATTCCAATCACCATCACGAAAACAAAGACTAACATTTTTGGTTCGCCACCGGAAATATTTGCGATTGCAGGCCCAGGACAGATTCCTGTCAACCCCCAGCCTAGACCAAAAACAGCAGCTCCAAAAATTAACGGTTTGTTAACAATCGTTATACTGCCCATACTAATTGGACCGCCGGTCAAAGAGACTGTACGATTTTTTATTAAAATCCAGTAAGCCAAACTAAATACAGAAAAAGCCGCCGCCATTACAAATATCAGGCTAGCATCCCAATTACCGGTAATATTTAAAAAATTGAGCACTTTATTGGGGTCGACCATTTGAGCGATGGTCAATCCGGCGCCAAATAACAAACCGGAAATCAGCGCGACAAGCAACTTCATACTAAATTACCAGTTAAATAACTCGTAAAGAAAACAGTCAGCATTGCAATTGACATAAAAATCACCGTTGCCCAAATGGAACGTAATGAAAATCGACCTACCCCGCAAATTCCATGGCCGCTAGTACATCCTCCGGCTAAATTAGTACCAAATCCCACCAAAAATGCACCAATTATGACTACCGGCCACGACAAATCGATTGAATCAGGCAATTTACTGGCGAATATTGCGGCCAAGAAAGGGCCAGATATAACTCCAATTAGAAAAACGCTGCGCCAAACCAATTCCGTTTTGTCCTTGGTAAAGGCACCATTCAATATCCCTGAGATGCCAGCGACACGGCCTTTAAACAACAATAGGACAACCGCAGATAAACCAATAATCGTCCCTCCAATAAATCCGGAGATTGGTGTAAATTCAGTCATTTTATCCTGTCTCCAAGTGGCGATTACTATGATTATGCTCTATAAATATTGATATACATCAACTATTTTCTATAAATTCTAATTTGAATCTGGTACATTAGCAATAGATAAATTAGGGTTTTATGTTATACGACACCTAATTTACGGGGCAAACAACAATAATTATGCCCTTTTATTTGAATTCAAAAGATGAAAACTAACGTAAATACAAGGGGTATATTGATGAACAAAACTAAACTTGCTGTAGCAATTATGCTAACAGGCATGGTTTCCACAAACGTACTTGCGACCAACGGATATTTTGCCCACGGTTACGGCGCCAAAGAAAAAGGCATGGCCGGTGCTGGTGTTGCTAAAGGTGGGAGCTCCATTTCTACCGCCAATAATCCAGCCAGTTTAATGCAAGTTGGCGAGCGAATGGATATTGGTATTTCACTGTTTAGCCCAAAGCGGAGCCTAACCGTCACCGGAGAGCCAGCTTTACCCAACGGATTTACGCCAGTACTTGGTTTTCCAGGATGTCCACAACCCGGCGTACAGGTCTGTCAAATTCCATTTTCATTAAATACTGGCACGGTCGATTCGGGCAGTAATCTTTTTGGGATTCCTAGTTTTGGCTTTTCTTCTAAAATAGACGAAAAAAGTATGTGGGGTATCTCTTTATACGGCAATGGCGGCATGAATTCTGATTACGAAGGAAGTAGCGCCCGAGTACTCGATCCTTCAACTCTACAAACCGGCGGAACAATCGTAAACGCACCGGGCGTTTTTGGAGCAGGAAGAACTGGTGTTAACCTTTCCCAGTTGTTTGTCAATACGACCTACGCATACCAAGCGACCGAAACAGTTGATTTAGGCGCCAGCATTATTTTTGCAGTGCAAGCCTTTAAGGCACAAGGACTCGCTCCTTTTGCGAACAACTCTTTAAATCCTTCAAAACTGACCAATAATGGCAGTGATGTTTCAACTGGTTTCGGGCTGAAATTAGGTGCTAACTTTAAAATGTCGGAAAGCTTAACTTTAGGAATTTCATACCAGTCTAAAATGAGTATGACCGAGTTTGACGATTATTCTGGTCTTTTCGCAGAAAATGGCGATTTTGATATCCCATCGACTTATACCATTGGGCTTGCCATGAAAACATCGGACACCTCGACGCTATTAATTGATTATCAAGCCATTATGTATACCGATGTGGCCGCTATTTCAAATCCTATCACTCCTTTGTTTACGAGCTGTGCTGATTCACTAAACAACACATTTTTTGGTGGTTCTCCAACGCCATTACCAGCAACAGGTCCTGGCTGTCTAGGAGGTTCTGGCGGAGCCGGATTTGGTTGGGATGATGTTTCCGTGATTAAATTAGGTTATGAATGGTCAGCTGGAGACGATACTTATCGAGTGGGTTACAGCACGACCGATCAACCTATCGCTTCAAGCCAAGTTAACTTTAATCTGCTAGCCCCTGGCGTTGTTGAAGAGCACATTACTTTCGGCTATACCAATAATAGCAGCGAAAATGAGTGGACTGTTTTTCTAATGTACGCGCCAGAATTTGAAGTGAGCGGTCAATCGTTGTTTGACCCAGGCCAAACCATTAGTTTTAAAATGTACCAATTGGAACTCGGAATTGATTACCAATTCTAATTCCGCTTCTGGTTAATAAAAATGGGCGAAGTTAGCGCCCATTTTTTTATCTTGTTTGAAAATAAAAACAGAACTTTCGGAAGATTGTGTTTAGATGAACTTGAGGCTCTGGCAGCCCGGTCCTGCCGAAGACCAACTGATTGAATCACTGAACAACCAAGGAAGCGACAAACGATTCATAACAAAACAAAATGTCCTATTTGGTATTAATGAGGAATTTCAATTGTGGTCTTATGATCTTAAACAGGATACTTTTGAGATCATCGGTAATACACCAGACAACGTAGATTATTTAACCGACATTAATCAGACTGATCTCTTGTTTTCCGTTCGTATTACCGCTAAAGAAGAAGTCGCCGAACTTATTTTGGCTGATTAGTATAATTTTATAAAACTAGATAATTAAACGCCGCAAATAGTGACACTCACTACATCTTAAGATGATTCTGATTCCATTTCTATAACTCCTAAATTGATCTTTGAATTAATCTGGACCAATACTAAAGATTATATATTTCAGCTTTAAGGTTAAACACACTCGAAAAATGCGATTCGCAACTTCAGTTTAAAGGAGAGATGACCCTGACAAAAGAAATTTAAGACGATCCGTTCGGTCTCAGTTATTTTATTGCTGCGTTAATTAGACTAGTCGCGATAAACATAGGATAACTCGCAGGGTGTGAGAATAGCTCCCCTTTTTCAGTCTTAAGGACAGTGAAGCCCAGCTTCTGATAGAAATCGATCGACTCTTTCTTTGCATCAACAACTACACCAACACAACCCGAGGTGTTTTTTTGCTGCATTGCTATTTGAAAAGCTGATTTCAACAGCAAACTCCCTAAGCCAATTCCTTTATAACTTAAATCAACCGCTAATCGGGCAATTCGTAAGATAGGCAGAGGATAATCCGGTAATCTATTCCTATTTTTCTCGGCGATGGCAATGGAAGAAATCTCACCGCTTGCTAGAGTTATAAACCCGGCTATGGCTCTCTCTACTTCGGCAATGTAAGTAACGCCAATGTAGAGTTTAAACTGGTTCTGCCCAGCATAAAGGCGAAAAAAACGGTCAAGCTCAATATTGCCACAGCTAAAATAGCTGCGATCATCGCTTTTTCTCAGACTGCGAACCTCTACAGCTAAATTCATTGCTGGTTCATTAGTTCTACAAGTTCACTAGTTGGTGGCTCTTTGCTATCTATCTGTTCGAGTACTTTTTCAAAGGAATCTTTTGAAAGAATAACCTTACTAGGAATAACCAGATCTTCAGGAATTTCACGAAGTGCCTGCAAATGATGCAAAAGCGCTTCTTCTACCAAAAATCCTTTTTTTACACCGTGTCGGGTAACATAAGAATCTAGCTGGCTTTTTGTTTCCTTGGATATATGAGCGGATATTTGGGATGTTTCCATAATTTTCTACATTTTTGTATAAAAAATAAGATTATCATATAAAAACGAAACATTCCAAACAAATAGCCCTATTTTTGGTCTAGCTAGCGTAGAACTTTAAAGTCAGAGTGCGATAATCGATTATGTTTGTTGGTTCAACAGTTTTAGACACAACGTAGCTTTTGAAATTTGCTTGGCGGCTTTCTTTCGCGCTTGTTACGAGTTGATTGTTTCATTTCCCCCCCCAAAAAAAGTTGGTCCTTTGTGCATACCACCTGTAGCAAAAAAATAAGAAAAATAAAAAAGAAGCTCCACCGAATAAGCTCCATCCGATAACTAGTCGTGCTATATACTTCCTTGAAAGAGTCAACTCTTTTCCCTGTGGTTCTAACGCACCAAGCAGAACTGCGTTTTTTGCTTATGCAGCCTTGGCTTATGAGTCTTCATCTACAGCGTTCCAAAAAATAAATTGGTCGGACAACGGTAAAAAGACGCCCCTTATAAATTCCATATCGCTAGATAAGATAGAGATACAGTTTTTTTCACCACATATCGTATATGAATATATAATTGGGTCCTCCGAATCATCAAATACAAGCAAAGTATGTTTCTTATCTTGAACGTTACTTGTTTTTACATCCAAGACAATCTTTTCCGCAAAAGAAGGATTCGTTTTTTTATGCACTTTTATATTTTTAATCTCTTTGTTATGTTCATCAAGAGTTGTAAAAGAAACAGACGCATAACCTCCATGTACGTCTTCGCAACCAAAAGTCTTATTATTAGCATAAAATACACAGTTTTCTGGCAAGTCTATAGTCTTACCAAAGATGTAGAGACTTTTACTTTTTGCCAAGTTAGGCAGGAGACAGATTAATGAAAAGAAAAACATTGCTAAGAATTTATTCATATTGCTCTCATAACGCCAAAATTTGGCGTGCGTTTTTTGCATCGACAACATTGTGGTTAGGGGCTTAGAGGTGACATGGTCAAGCTTTTTGACACACCCCAGTTAAGCAACTTTTTTCATTTCAAATTTTTCTTTCTCAAATTGACTCGGACTTTTATATCCTAAATAAGAATGCATGCGAGTACAGTTATAAAACATCGCAATGTACTGCAATATATCCTGCTGTGCTGCATATCGAGTTTGGTAGTGGCGCCAATGGACTCGCTCTTGCTTTAACGTGCCGAAGAAGCTCTCAACAACGGCATTATCCCAGCAGTCACCCTTTTTACTCATACTGCCTTTGAATTTATGAAGCTTGAGTAACTTCCTGAAGGCTTTACTCGCATATTGAGAGCCGCGATCTGAGTGATGGATTAATCCTGGCTTCGGTTGACGCTGCCAGATAGCCATTTTTAATGCATCACAAACCAAACTAGCTTTCATTCGAGAGCTCATGCTCCAACCAACTACTTTTCGAGAAAATAGATCGATCACTACCGCTAAATAAAGCCAACCTTCCTGAGTCCAGATATAGGTTATGTCTGAAACGTAAACCGTGTCCGGTTGAGCGACTTCAAATTGCCGTTCTAGCAAGTTATCAAACAATGGTAATTTGTGGTTACTATTGGTCGTCACTTTAAACTTGCGTTTGTGGCGTACTGCGACTTCTGCTTCTTTCATTAGTTTACTGGCTTTATCACAACTCATCGGGTAGCTCAAAGCGTCCATGGCCTTTTTGACCCGTCTGCGACCATATGTAAAGTCACTTCCCTTCACTATTTTCTTCACACACTCCACCATTTCATCGTACAACGGATCAACAACTTTGTTGGCGTGGCGCGCCTGAAAACTATAAAAACTGCGACGGTTAACACCCAAAACTCGACACATCAGGTCGATTGGCCAGGTCTTCTTATGCTGGGTTATAAACAAATATTTCACTTTGTTTCTTTGGCAAAGAAGACCGTCGCTTTTTTTAAGATTTCTCTCTCCATTTCGAGGCTTTTGACTTTGGCGCGCAGTGCTCTAAGTTCTTCTTGTTCAGCCGTTAATTTGCCATTGCCTCGAAAAGCTTGCCCCTCATCCTGTTCTTGATACTCTTTTACCCAGCGGCCCAGTAAATTAGGATTAACATCCAAATTTCTTGAAGCGGCGGCTCGACTGTAACCCTGCTCCAAGACTAGACTGACAGCATCTAATTTAAATTCTTGTGAATACTTTTTTCTTGTGGTCATTTAATTTCTCCAGTTAAGTGATATTATCTCTTAACTGGACTGTGTCAACCTATTAGACCATGTCATAGAGGTTATTAGATGCATCTGTCCACAATAATTCTCTATCCATACCTGATGCTGCCAAAAATATTTGTCCATCATTTGGTATCACCGTTATAAGAACCTTATCGTCAAAAGAACACGACGAAAGAAATACATTTGTAAATGCACCCGGATGATGTTTGATCCTCGTCGCTCCTAGATCTTTGAAGTCTGGGCTTTTTTCAAGTCCCTTATTCGCACTAACACCTTCTGAATTTTCGTGTAGAGCTAATACTGATTCATATAATTTTTTGAGTCTCGAATCCGACAGACTTCGAGCAAACTCTGCACTATCTGAAGTTGAGCCACATTCATCGCAACCTACAATAGGAATGAGCATTAATATGCAAAAAACGTATCTCATTTTGTTACCCTAACGTCGTGCTTTGAGGTGCGTAGCGAAGCGGAGCATCCTAGTGACCGAAGGGAGTGACAACAGCACCTTGTTAAGCCGTACCGTCAATTGGTGACTTGGCTATGATCTCGTCTGGTGTTGCAGATGCTTGGGTTTTGACGTCCTGAGAAGCATCAACACGGCTCATTTGTTTGTTTTTCACATTATTGTAGTAATCGCGCCACATCGCATCGTTGCCCGTGGGAATGAGGAAACCTTTTGGGCCAATTAGATCTCGTTCTTCGATTCTTGCTTGTCTGATTCTCGCTCTTAAGTCGACTCTTTGTGATGCCTCTTTTGACCTGTTCGCCCATATCACAGAAAAAATACTAGCAATCGCCGCTATTATCGAGCCAACAACTGCCGCCCATCCAGGATCTATCATCATATTTATTTCTCCTTGGCGCATAACATTTAAGTACTGCCCAGCGTGTCCTATATGTACTTTGGACAGTATGTCTATTTTAAGAAAACCAAAATACCTCTATTATTCTTAAATATCAACAAGTTAATTCGCTATTAAGAACCGTTCTCATGTAAAAACGGACATCGCGGGCAGTATCTAGCAAAAATGAAGGATGTACGATTTCCTATTGGCCCCAATTCAGACCGGTTTTTAGATAAGTTAAGAATTTTTGTGAGGGCTCGTAATCTTGCTTTTAATATTGAAATATGAGGCTGACTGTCTCTGGTTTTTTTCTAGTGACCTAGTTCTACTTAAATCTAGGAATTGCCTCCCCTAAAATAATGTCGCGACGAACCTGCCAGGAGCCTTGCGAGTTACGCGTTGGATGGCTTTCTCCGCAGCCGCCACGACAACTCTTTTTTTGCCTATGTTCAGACGTGAGCAGAGGGTCATCGTCAAAAGTCACATCATCGATATAGTAAGTAGCTTTATCAGGCTCAATGATATGCAGGTGAATATGCTGTGGAATGTTACGCCCAGGGTAAGCTTTCGGCCGAATAGTCTTAAAGCTATATCGCCCCTTCTGATCGGTACGCGCCCAACCGCGCAGCTTACCATGACGGGTCGAGCCTTTAGGGTATTTGCCGCTTGCGTCAGTTTGATATGCATACACGATGATACCGTCGGCAGGAATTCCATTCGTCTTATATACCGTACCACTGAGTACAAGTGGTTCTCCTTTTTCACCTTCAGCTCCAATTCTAGAGTTCGTTTTTATTTGAACTGGCATATCAACAAACACCAACTCGCATCCTTGGCACGGGCCACCGATTACGGGTTCTTGGGCAAAAGCGCTTTCAAAATTCGACAATAAAAAGAATGTAAATACTATAAATCTAAGCATAATGAATTCCTTGTTATAAGTTATTAATTAGTTCTTGCGAGATGTCATCTTGTAGATGGTTTTATCTTTTTTTATGAAGTGATGGTACAAAGCGGCCGATATGTGACCTAATATCAACAGCCACACAATCCATGCTCCAAGATAGCTATGAATTAAATCGGCGGGATCTTCTAACGCTTCGAGTGAAATGCCCAAAAGATTAAAAACTTGAATGTCTTTGAAACTCGTAATATCAAACAGTAAAAAATAAGTGATGTTACCCCTTCCACTCGATAAATAGTCGGCAATCGATAAATACCCTGTAACAGGCATGATTATCATAAAGGCATACAAAGTGTAATGGACGATCTGTACTGCGATGTGTTGGAGCTTGGTTCCGGGTTCAAGTTCTGGCGATTGGTTTAAAAAGCGCCATAGAATTCGTAGGGTAACGAGCCCCCCTAAAGTTATACCAATTGACAAATGTAGCTGAATAGCACGCCAGTTTTCGAGTTCACTTTCTGCAAACCATTCGCGATAATAAATGCTGAAATAAGAGGCAAAAAAAAGTAAAGCAGTCACCCAGTGGAACCATTTTGCAATTGAACCGTAAGCTTCAGCCGTGTTTTTCAAAACCATTTATTGACCTAAAAATATCTCGTGAAATTCCTCCTTAAAGTCCCATTTAATGCAAGGTTGGTCAACGGTCAATCACCTAACACGATGAGTTTATAGTTTAAGCTGTGGAGTGGTTTGATTCATAACAACTTTTGAAATCGTTAACATAGTTTCGACTTAGACGAATTTCTGAACCATCCTGAAGCACTAAATCATAATCTCCATTTAGTCGAGACCGATACGACAGCACTTTACCAGTGTTTACAATACTTGAACGATGAATTCTGATGAAACGAGCGTCTAGCTTTATTGCTGTTGACTTAAGCGATTCAGAATGGAGATATTCTTTACCTTCCAAATGAATTGCAACATAGGGGGTTGCAGCTTTGATATACAGAATGTCATTAAAATCGAGTCGTGTGCTATTTTTACCCGAGCTAACCACGAGGAATTGAGGCAATGTTGTTCCCTTTTTTGTCGCTTCTTTAGAGTGCTTATTTTCCAAATATTTTAGCCATCCTATAAATAGGCTATAAATCAAAAGAAGTTTTACTAAGTCGTTAGACAAAGTAAACGTCAGCGTCTTGATGATTCCATAGGACTGTTCGCGAAAAATTGAGGACAAACACCAAATGGTTATCGGCACTAACGTTAGGTGCACAAGTGCTGGAGCGATTACTGCAAAACACATTTGAGTTATGCTATTTAGCGGCCTTTTCTCTATTTCGCGTTTAAGGAGAAACAATATTGGCGGGAAATAGAACCATAACGTTTTGAAAAGAAGTGACTCAAAAAAAAAGAATGATTGCCCATACCTGATGGAATGTAGATAGTCCTGAAATATTGCTAACCCTATTATCGCTACTAATGCGGATAGAAAAACCCCTAACAATCTGTTACCTGAGGAGAGCTTGTAGTATTGGTTATATTTATTCATCAGTATGCTTTGAAAGAAGATTTTCTGCCGTATCCAAGATTCAATTCAACGGTTAATTACGCTGCTGTTTCGACAATAAATCATACAGTAAATAAAAATAAAATAAATCGAAAGCACAAAATACTGAGAGTTACGAATTTGTTCAGCGAATAGCTAAATTTAGAAGGGTGAATTAAATAGTCTGATAAGACCGTGTGTTATAAGCTTGAATAGCATATGAATTCAACGGTTCATTGCAACACATGCATGAACGGCAGCTTAGTTATTTGATTGAGATGAGATCGAAATTCCATTTAACCATTAGTCATTCTAAATCGATTAGCTAGTTATTTCGGTACAATGGCTTAGGGATCCAAGGCTGTACTAAAATTCCTAGATACATACCAACGATCATTAAACCGACAAAAACAAATACCCGGACATCTAGTAGCAAAACAGAAGCTAATGCAGGTCCTGGACAAAATCCTCCCAAGCCCCAACCAGCACCAAATAAAGCTGCACCAATGATTAAAGGCACGTCGATTCTTATCCGTGTTGGCAGCTTAAATTCATCTGCAAAAAAAGGTTTTGCCATTTTCGGTTTAACTAAATGGAACAAAAGGGAATAAACTCCAATTGCGCCCATCATTACAAACATTAAACTGGGATCCCAATTACCAAACACGTCTAGAAAATTAATTACCTTACTTGGAATGGTCATTCCCGCGATACTTAATCCAATGGCAAAAAGAATGCCCGCAATGAAAGTTAAAAGTCGTCGCATAAACATTGTTGGCTAGCCTCCTACCGATGAATTCATGAACCAAACTACCAGCCCGCCAACGGCCATAAATGTTGGAACCGCAACCAGAGACCTTGCAGAAATTCGGCTGATGCCGCAAACGCCATGCCCGCTGGTACAGCCACAACCGATATGAACGCCAAAGCCCACTAAAAGTCCTGCTAAACCGAGCATTTCTAAGCTACGATTGGTTTGTAATTCAAAACGTTCCGGAAAAAATAGTGACATGGCAAAGCCACCAACTAACAGACCGCCAATAAACAAAACTCGCCAAAGCGTTTCGCCCGACTTAGGTCTTAATATACCTTCAAAAATTCCTGATATCCCAGCGATTCGCCCTTTGGCTAACATCAAAATAGCAGAAGACAATCCAATCAGCATTCCACCAAGCAGCGGTCTTACGATTTCAAACTCAGTCATTATTTTCTCCTTTTTTGATGGATATTATTCTAACCAATTCTAGTATTAGAGATGTTATTCAGATGGGATTTAAGCAACCGGCATTTTCGCTTCTATCCAAGCGGCTATTCCGCCCGCTAAATGTTTGCCGTTTTCAAAGCCGAGTTCTTTGGTCATCTCTAATGCTAATGCCGATCGTTCGCCATGAGCACAGAAAAATACCACACCCTCCGCCAAATTAATGGGGTGCTCTAAATCTTTTATCGCATCTTCCAAGTGTCTTAACGGCAACCAGAGAGAGTCTTTAATCGTGCCAACTTTATCAATTTCGTCTTGCTCTCTTAAGTCGACAAAAACATGTTCAGTTAATTCTGATGCTTGCTGACAGTTTAAAACAATATTTTCACTCAGCGTATTTCCTAACCCTTCACTAGTATCTTGATTAAAAGAAACCGCGACATCCATTAACTTAGGATCGGGTAAGTTGAGGTTATTCATAATTTCAATAAACTCATCCCGAGTTTTACCGCAAAATCGAGCGTTTTCCAACATCTCTCGACCGATGGTTGTACATTGCTCGCCTTTGTAATCGTGTCCTGGCCAAACCGTGGTTCCCTTTGGTAAAGTAAATAATTTTTGCGACATGGAATCGTAAAGTTGTCCGGCGTCGCCATGCTGAAAATCGGTTCGACCATTACCGCGAATAAATAAAGTATCGCCGGTAAAAACCATTCCTTCGAGATAAAAACAGCAGGAATCATCAGTGTGACCGGGAGTTTCCAAAACCGTGAGTACTAGTCCATCGATGGTAATACTATCGCCATCTGCTAAACGGCGTGATATTGATGACACTTTTGCATGCTCGGACAAGCAGGTCATACAACGGGTTAGATTTCTTAATTCGCCTAATCCAGTTTTGTGATCTGCATGAATATGGGTATCCATCGCCACCACTAACTTTAAGTTGTTTTGTCCCAAAAATTCCAAGTAATCTGAAACATGCTCTAAAACCGGATCGATAATGAGGGCTTCAGCACCTTGGGACTTTGCTAACAAATAGCTAAAAGTGTCAGAAAACGGGTCAAAAAATTGTTTGAAAATCATTGGCTCGCCTCGATTAGATAAGCAGTCAAATTGACTGACGCAATGAAGATAATTAGCTGAATTTGCAGTTAAGTTTAGTAGAAATTTATCCATTTCACTCAATATCCGTTGAATTTATCTGCTATACGGTCATTTTCTAGCCAAAAACGATTTAACGGTCTACGCTTAATCTAGAAAGAGGACGCTAGGAATACCTATGGAAGTGATTATTCTATTAATTGGACTCGCGGTTGGCGCGGGGGTAACCTATTTTATTCTCAACAAGAAAATCCAAACTCGAGTTGAAAAATGGCGTCAGCTACTGAAAACCTCTCAACATGAGTTAGAAAAATCCGTTGAAGAAAGTAACTACCAGCTTTCTGACCGCAAGTCTCAAGAACAAAATCGCATTCAAAAATACCTTTCAATGATTTCCACTGTTTTAGATGACAGCGCCAATAGCGCCGATCAAACCTCTGAAGATTTAGCCAGTATCAATAATAAAATATCCGTTTTAACCGATATGGTGACAAAAATAACAGAGATGTCTAGCTCCGCGAAGACCACCGCAAACACAGGCATGGGACGAATTAATTCGGTGGTGAAGGATTTAGACCAACTCACCCAGTCTCGGGATGATTTGGCGACTATTTTAAAAAAGTTTGCGGAAGTGCAAGAAAAAACCGTTGCCATTCGATTTATTGGCGAAGAAGCGGAAATGCTCGCATTGAATGCTGCCATTGAAGCGGCCAGAGCGGGTGATGCGGGTAGAGGGTTTGCGGTGGTGGCGGACAGTATGAAATCGCTAGCAAAAAACAGTCAAAATACCACCAATGAAATTCTAGCCATTGTTGGCGAGAGCGATAAAATAATCAATTTGATTGTCGACAACTTCGCCAATAGAGGCGATAAGCTTAATCATTCCATTAACGGATTGGTCGAAAATTTTTCAGAAATAAATGGCTCTGTCGAAGTCATAGAAGATCAGGCTAATTTAATCGATAACGATACCACTGAAACCACCTCAAGAATGCAGCATGTTGCCACTAACACAACCACTTCAGTCGAAACCTTAGTAAAACAGCTGAGTCAGTTAGTCTCGTTGATTACCGGAAAATCGATTGTTAATTTAACCCCTTTAGAAGCGCAATCAAGGTGGAATGAATTCGACGAAGTTTTTGACGTAAGACGCGAGAAAGAGTGGCAAGATGAATTGGGACATATCAACGGGATTCGTTTTAGTACTTTACAAACGGATTTTAAGAACGATGTGAAAAACCTCGATCCCAGCAAAACTTATCTGTTTATCTGTCGAAGTGGTGGCCGCTCCACCAAAGCCGCTCAAATGGCTATAACCAATGGGATCACTAACGTTTTTAATCTCGATGGCGGCATGCTCGAATGGCGTAAGCAAAACCTCTAAGCGCCCGTAAGCCAGACTATTAAGCAACTATTAACAAGGAATACTTGAAATTTTTGTTGGTTTCCAATAATCTAAACATTAGAAATGACTAATATATCAAATACCGGCATAAAGATTTAATAAAAACTGCCCGTTCATAGGAAAAAGAATGACAAATATCGAGATCAAGGCGTTTTTCGACCAATCGACCAATACAGTAACCTATCTAGTTAGTGATCAAAAAAGCAAACAAGCAGCAATCATCGATTCCGTTTTAGATTTCGATGCCGCCTCTGGAAGAACCAGCACCGATTCAGCAGACGAGTTGATCGCATATATTCACGCGCAAGAACTGACCATCCAATGGATATTAGAGTCCCATGCTCATGCTGATCATTTATCCGCAGCTCCCTACCTAAAAAACTCACTTGGCGGCAAGATTGCTATTGGTAGTCATATCAAAGATGTGCAAAATGTTTTTAAAGGAATTTTTAATATGGAGACGGAATTTGCGGTCGATGGCAGTCAATTTGATCAACTATTGTCAGAAGGTGATAAGATTAATATCGGAAACACGCCTATCGAAGTGTGGCATACACCCGGTCATACGCCAGCTTGCTTGAGCTTTAAAATTGAAGACACTATTTTTGTTGGCGACACCATGTTTATGCCCGATTTTGGTACCGCACGCACTGACTTTCCAGGCGGTAATGCCGCAACACTTTTCGCTTCAATCAAACGAATTTTATCCTTGCCAGCATCTACTCGAATTTTCACCGGTCACGATTATATGGCGGACGGTAGAGACCATTATGCCTGGGAGTCGACTGTTGCCCAGCAAAAGAAAAGTAATATTCACGTCAATGATTTAATAACCGAGCGAGAATTCGTTGAATATCGCACGTCTCGAGATGCGACTCTGGATCTTCCCAATTTAATTTTACTGGCAATTCAAATCAATATTCGCGCCGGCGAAATGCCGCCGAAAGAGGATAACGGAGTATCCTATTTAAAACTCCCGATAAACGCATTGTAAGAAGGAAATTATGGGTCTCAATATTTTTGCCATTTTAGGTGCTTGTGCAATTGGATTAAGCCTTGGACTGATGGGGTCAGGCGGCTCGATTTTAACTGTCCCGGTGCTAGTCTACTTAGTTGATCAGCCAGAGAAAGTAGCGATTGCAGGCTCATTAATTATTGTCGGTTCCATCGCCCTGCTTGGCTCTCTTCCCTACATGCGACAAAAGTTAGTTGACTGGAATACCGTTTGGTTATTCGGCATTCCAGGAATGATTGGGACTTACGGCGGCGCGTGGCTTTCTGCATATTTGTCCGGGATTATGCAACTCGCTATTTTTGCTGGCGTTATGTTACTTGCCAGTTATTTTATGCTACGGCCTAACAAAAATATTGAAGAACAATCCGATCACCAGCGACACACCGTTAAAATCATTATTGATGGTCTAATCGTCGGGGTGGTAACGGGAATTGTTGGCGTTGGTGGCGGCTTTTTAATTGTTCCAGCATTAGTATTGCTCGGTGGGTTAACCATGCGAATAGCCATTGCCACCAGTTTGGTTATTATTGCTTTAAAATCCTTCAGCGGCTTCGTAAAATACCTCGATGTATTGGAGAAAACAGGCCTTTCACTGGATTGGAAAGTCATCGGTATAATGATTGTCGTCGGCGGTGTCGGCAGCGCAATCGGCAACAAAATAGCCAATAAAGTCCCTCAAGATAAACTCAAAAAGATGTTCGGCGTCTTTTTAATTATAATGGGATTTTATATTCTATATCGTTCGTTACCACAGTTATTGTAAATACCATCAGAAAAGCTCATTCAAACCTACTGACCAAGAGAAATAAAATGAACAAGATCCAATTAGACTCTAATTTTTCCATTTCCGAACAAGTTACTTTAGCTGAAATCGAATCCCTCGCAAGCGATGGAGTCAAAGTCCTAATTTGTAATCGTCCAGATGGCGAAGAACCCAATCAAATTAGCTGCGACGATGTAAAAGCTAAGGCGGAATCACACGGAATTAAGTTTGTGCATATTCCAGTTCCTGGCAGAATCATTCCCGAAGAAGCGCTAATGGCGTTTACCGAAACCCTCGATAATTGCGAAGACAAAATTCATGCTTATTGCCGAACCGGGACTCGTTCTTCTATTTTTTGGGGGCTTTCCGAGGCGCGCAACAACTCAGCTGAGCAAGTATTATCAAACGCTGAATCTTTAGGTATTAATTTATCTCCGGTTGCCGATCAATTAGAAGAGGTTTGCCGAAAACAACAATAAAATTAAACCCATTATTTCCAGACTAACCATTTTGCAGTCTAACCATTTTGCAGACTAATCATCCTAGTTGGTCTGCAAATGTTCCAATTCCCATCGCTGAAATATTTACAACGACAAGGTTAACCCTTCTTTTGCAAATCGAAATCCACTTCTTAATACCAACTGCTGTGCTGCACTGCCTTCCATTAACAATGGGTTACTGTGATTAAAATGGATAAAGATGATTTTCTGTTTTTCTTTTTTCGAAAGCTTCGAAAATAAATCCATGCTTTCCTCAACGAAAGGGTGTGGAACTTCGCTCATATCTCGATTCGGCAACTCGCCCGCATTAAAAAAGGTCGCGTCCAAAAAGGCATAATCAACCTCTTTAATCTGTTCAATCACATTAATCGACCACTTTTGCCATTTATCAATATCAGGAATAAAAAGCACGCTTTTATTGGGACCGGTTATTTTAAATCCAACAGTTTCTGAATATTCGTCGCGATGCGGCACCAAAAAGGGCGTCACAACTAATCTTTTATTTAGGGATTGGGGCTGATTGTTCGCCAACGGTTTAAGCAAAACATTATTGAGTTGAACCAATTGGCTCCAGGGGCCATTTTTGGTTAGAAACTTTGCCATTTTTGGCATCACATAGAGCGGGATCGAGGCGCTACCAGCTGCCTCTCTTCCCAAATGCATTAAACCAGTGTAATGCCCCATATGGGCATGAGTTAACAAAATAGCCGACAATTTATAGAGGTTATCCGGTGCAAGCAAATGCAGTTGATAAAATTGTTGCTTGATATCAGGCGTTGCTTCAAACAAAAATTTTTCTTTAGAAGAATGGTCGATCACTGCAATAGAAGTTGCTAATCGCCTCTTGGAAACCTCCTTCCATCCCGGCATGCAATGTGGTTTATAACAGTTAATTTGCGGATACCCAGCATCTTGGGCGACGCCTAAAACAACCAACGAAACGTTTTTGTCCGAAGCATTGGCTGGCGGTTGCAAGAAAACTGCCAAACAACAAACTACCGTGAGCTTAAATTTAATCATTCTTTATCTTCTCTGTTTCTATTAAGTTGAACAGTAATATATCTCATATTGCTATACTGGTGTAACATATGATGATTTCACGCATTATTTTAATTATACCTTAGAAAAATTTTCTCAAATCAACAGGAAAGGATCCCAGATGAAGCTCTACGAAACAAAAGTCGCGCCTAACGCGCGTCGCGTCAGAATGTTCTTGGCAGAAAAAAACGTCAATCTCGAATCGATTGAAATAGACCTGAAAGGCGGTGGGAACTTAACAAAGGAATTTAAAAGTAAAAATCCCTTCGCTAAAGTCCCGGTTTTAGAATTAGATGACGGCACGATTATTTCCGAATCAGTGGCAATTTGCCGCTACTTTGAAGAGCTTTACCCTACCCCCTGTTTATTCGGCGAAACCGCCTTACAAAAAGCGCAAATTGAAATGTGGCAACGACGTGCTGAACTCGGATTTTTATTGCCTGTCGGAATGGCTTTCCAACACTGCTCAGGCTTTTTTAAAGACCGTATGACCCCCAATCAGGCCTGGGGAGAAGATTGTATCGAAAAAGCGCACGACTACCTAAAATTGCTCGAAAATCATTTAGCGAGCAATACATACCTCGCTGGTGACAACTTTTCGATTGCCGACATTACCATGTTAACGACCCTTGATTTCGCAAAAGTAATTGATATTCGTCTTAGTATTGAATACGAAAACCTCAGTCGGTGGTATGATTTAGTCGCTGGCCGAGAAAGTGCACAAGCTTGAAGGCTCGCATCCCATAATTAAAAAAAATAACCACTAACACTTAAGGACACTTCTATGATCGATCTTTATACCGCTCCAACACCTAACGGTTGGAAGGCTTCTATTATGTTGGAAGAAACTGGATTGGACTATCAAGTGACAACGGTGGATATTAGTAATGGCGAGCAAAAACAGGCGGACTACGTTGCAATTAATCCCAATGCTCGCATTCCGACCATTGTGGACCGAGAAAATGACGATTTTGCGGTGTTTGAATCCGGCGCAATCCTCGTTTATTTGGCTGAAAAAACAGGTCGATTGATGCCAACAGATGTCAAAGGTCGATCGTTAGTGATGCAATGGTTAATGTTTCAAATGGGTGGAGTTGGACCAATGATGGGCCAAGCTAACGTGTTTTTTCGCTATTTCCCCGAAAAAATTCCAGCGGCAATTGATCGATATCAAAACGAATCGAAACGACTATTAAACGTTCTCAATGACCGGTTGAAAGATCATGAGTACTTGGCAGGTGACTACAGTATTGCGGATATTGCCAATTGGTCATGGGCAAAAATTTATGAATGGCCCGGCGTCGATGTAAGCGACTTACCTCATCTATTACGTTGGATTGATGCGCTGGCAGCAAGGCCTGCGGTGCAAAAAGGAATATTAGTGCCTCAGCCAGTGGACAAAGAAACTCTGTTAAAAAGTGCCCAGAATATAGTTACAGGGGTTGCTAAAGACCAATAAACGATCGCCATAGCCAAATAGCACCACCTATACCCGTATATAATTGAATCTCAAGCGCCTGACTGCTATGCTCTTGCGCTCGAAACTAACCGTAACTGAAGGCTAAACCCTATGAAAAAGAATCAAAATATCGCCAAGCAAACTGCCGTTAGAGTTTTTGCTTTCACCGCTCTAATGTTCAGCGGAATTAGTTCTGCAACTGTTATTCAGTTTGAAACTAATTTCGGTAATTTCGACGTCAATTTGTACGATCAAACAACCCCTGTAACAGTTGCTAATTTTTTAGCTTATATTAATGCCGGCGACTATAGTAATTCAATAGTTCATCGCTCTGAACCAGGATTTGTCATTCAAGGAGGTGGTTTTGCTTTTGCCAACACCTGGCCTGCTACCGCCATAGCGGCAAATCCTGCGGTGACAAATGAGCCGGTTTATTCCAATGTTCGTGGAACCATTGCAATGGCAAAACTTGGCGGAAACCCGAATAGTGCCACCAATCAATGGTTTATCAATATCGTAGACAATAGCCAAGCACTCGATCCACAAAACGGTGGGTTTACGGTTTTTGGTCAAGTGGTCAATGGTGGAATGGCAATTATTGATCAAATCAACAATTTACCGCGATATAATCAAGGTGGCGCCTTTACCAGTATTCCTTTACAGAATTTTGATGTCGCCAATACACCAGATGCCACCAACTTGGTGATCATTAGCAGCGTACAAATTATCGATACCGATACCAACAGCGAAGCAGGCCTAAACAAACCGCTAACCACTTTCACACCTTCTGTACCTTCTAGCTCCGGCGGTGGTGGCTCTTTCGGCTTTTCACTAATTATGCTGCTTGGCTTTTTAAGAAAACGACAATAGCCTTAGCTAGGTTCATTCATTTCTTATTTTTATTCTTCAATGAATTCCAACTCACATTCCAAGGCGAAGACAACCATTGTTGAAACAAACGCCAAAAAGATTGATTTTTAACCTCACTCTTTTTGGCAGCCAATAAATTTTCTACCGCTGGCTGGTCAGGGTCCGCTGATTGTTTGTTGACCGATGTTTCGGTTTTTCTCTCCGCTTCCTGTACCGATTCTTTTTCAACTTCTTTTTCAACGTCTTTTTCAAAAGTTTTCTCGGGGATGACCTCGAATTGTTGACTCTCCAATACGATGGTTTCAAAAACGTTCGGAATTTTTCCTATGGTTCCACCGGCATCTAAATGTTCTATATTCACTTGCATCGCTTTACGAACTTTTAATAAATCTTCTTTCATGCCTTCGGACATTTGCTCGTTTGCGGTCAATCCATCACAATCTTTTATAATACTAACGATTTCTTTTCGAATATTTTTTATGCACTTATTTTCTTTCTTTTTTAGTGATTCAATATGGCCACTGATTGACTCTTGCGGTACTGCAAGACTAAAAGGTGCGATTGCCACGCCCCGTTCTCTTAATATAAATCTTAACGCTATGGAAGTTTGAGTGCGACGCTTAAAATTAGTAATTGCATCAATAAAATCATCGACAGAAATAACCGATAATTGATTATCTCTCAACTCGTCGATATCGATTTTTACCAGCGCAAGCAGTTTGTTTAAACTTTTACCAATCACCAATTCAATGGCATCGAGCCTTTGAATTATTTCAGTGACGGGTAAATCACCAATCTTGTTGGAAAGAAGACTAACGTGCGCCATTAATTTCTTAGGAAAGTCTTGAGAAGGTTTAGCAATTGCCGCAAGCTCAAGCAAACTTTGCTGTTGCGATTGAATACTTAAGGTTATTTTTATTAAGCTTTCAAGCGCGAGACGCTTGTCAGTAATTTGTTTTAGATTTTGAGTAGCGTCGTAGTCAGAGGTCATGTTGATTGAATCTAAAATAGCTCTATCTTAAACTCTATTTTAGTTCACTTTATCGGCAATGGCCTCGTTTTTGAGAATATATTTATTGCGGATAGACCAGCGCATGTTCCGCATTGGCCTGTTTGGCGGCATCCTTCAGCACTTTCGATACATCTGGCGAAAGCGCGATATCACCACCGACCGCCGGAATAACATTTGGCAGTTCATTAATATCTAAACCGGTCAGCTGCTCAAACATCACTAAAGCCGCTAAATAAGTTCCCATTTTACTCGGGTGAAAATTATCACTGCTGTACAATTTTAATGCTGGGTTTCGTTGCCAAGCAGCTAGCCAAGCTTCTCCTGCTGGAAACAATAATCCGTCCACGGAACGAGCCGCCATAGTATAAGAAGCAGATACCTGAGAAAAATGGCAGAATCTCGCTTTCGACGGCCAAACCATATATAGGGCAGTTTGGGCGTTTATCTGTGAGATTTCTTGGGCAAATAAAGGCGTGTATTCTAGTAAATAAGGTCGTCCCTCTGTCGCTGATGGCCCTTGTTGTAAGATTACCACATCCCATCCTCCGACACCGATCCGTTGCCGTGCATTGGTATTAAACCAATGATCGGGTAACCCATGATTTGGCAAAGCAACCGCTTCAATAGTCCCCACTTCAACGCCCGCAATAATTAGCATGCGTTCTAACATTCCGGGTAGGTCATTGGTATAAGTTAAACTATTGCCGATAAACAAAAGGCTCAAACCGGCTTCTGGGATGGGACGATTATCCACCCCAATAGCAGCAACTCCTTCAGACTGTCCCGAGTTTCCATTGCCGCCACAAGCACCGAGCGAAACAATTAGGGTCATCAGTAAACTGATAGTTACGCCATTTAACGGCGAACGAGAAAGTTTATAACTCATCGAATTATCCTGAAGGAAGTTGGTATGATGAAAGCTTAGCGCAATAGTCACCTTGCATCGATATGCCAACTTAAATCATCACAGCACCATCACCAGCCCGTCACTTGGCGACCACCGTATTATCCCCAATATTTCAGCTAAAAATTATGTTATGGTTATTTCAAATGACAGAGCTAGCGACGATACGCCAGCTTACTCGCTCGGAGATAAACAATCAGCCAATCCAAAGGCAGCGCCTATTTGATTCTTTTTGCTTTAATTTTTGCGGGTGAAATAATTTTTAGCCTTCCTTTTCATATTCCACGTTTCTTCAGGCCGACGTTTTTAGAAGTCTTCCAATTAACCAATACACAACTCGGCGACATATTTGCAATGTACGGCATTGTAGCCATGTTGTGCTATTTTCCGGGTGGCACAATAGCCGATTATTTTTTCCGCTCGAAAGTTGATGACCTTTTCGCTTTTCTCCACCGCGCTCGGTGGTTTTTATCTGTTTAGCGGCCCAGATATCTTCGGCTTGCAAATGTTATTTGCTTATTGGGGCCTCACCAGCGTATTGCTGTTTTGGGCGGCAATGATTAAGGCGACTCGAGATTGGGGCGGCGCTCAATCTCAGGGCTTTGCGTTTGGGTTCCTCGATGGAGGTCGAGGCCTTATTGCGAGTATTTTCGCGAGCGCAGCTTTGTTTGTTTTCGCGCTTATCCTAGATAGCCAGTCGGAGGATATCCTGACACAAAAACAGGCGCTAGATTCGGTTATTTTGCTCTATAGTATTTCAACTTTGATGGCAGCTTTATTGATTTGGATGGTGATCCCGGAATATCAATCTCCGCAAGAAAATATCAAAAAAATGATACCTGAGAATATTATTGAAGTAGCAAACAACTCCAGAGTTTGGTTGCAAGGCGGAATAATTGTCGCTGCCTACTGCGGATTCAAATCGCTAGATAATTACGGCGTTTACGCGGTACAGGTTCTTAAAATGAGTCAGGTGGAATCGGTTGAACTAACTACCATCGCTAGCTATGCCCGACCAGTTGCAGCGGTTATCGCAGGCCTAATCGCCGATAAATGGCAGGCGAGCAAATTGATCATGTTACTTTTTTTTATCGCCGCGCTGACTTTTTTATTGCAAAATTTTATTAAAATTGATTCCGTTGCTATGTTATTAATATTTGCCAATCTAGCCGTAACATTCGCTGCAGTTTACGCATTACGAGGTATCTATTTTACCTTGCTCGAAGAATCCAAGTTAAAAAAATACCTGACTGGTACAGCCGTTGGACTGGTTTCGGTACTCGGTTATACGCCTGACATATTTTTCTCCCCCCTAACCGGCCGAATTCTTGATGCGAATCCTGGATTTCTGGGTTTTCAAAACTATTTCTTATTACTCGCCGCAATCTCCATTGCTGGTTTGGTGTTTGCCTTTTTGTTAACCAAACGAACATCGACCAAAAATAAGATCGAGACATAGCCGACCTGTTCAAATCTCCTTTATTATCAGCACAATGCGCGGTAAGATCCGCGCATCGTTCAATCCACTCCCTATTTAGGACAAGAAACATGGTAATCAAACCCAAAGTACGTGGTTTCATTTGCACCAATGCACACCCAACTGGCTGCTTAACCAGCGTAAAAGAGCAGATAAGCTATGTTAAGACACAAGGCGACTTAAGCGTAAAGCCCAAAAATGTTTTAGTAATTGGCTGCTCGACTGGATACGGCTTAGCCTCTCGTATTACTGCCGCTTTTAGTGGCGGCGCAAAAACCTTGGGCATCTGTTTTGAAAAACCACCATCCGAAAAAAGAACTGGTACGGCAGGTTGGTACAATACCGCAGCATTTCACCAACAAGCAAAAGCAGCCGGTTTGTACGCAAAGTCTATCAATGGCGATGCGTTTTCTCACCAAATAAAAGCTCAAACGATTGAAACCATTAAACAAGATCTCGGTAAAATTGACTTAGTGATATACAGTTTGGCGTCGCCACGTCGGACTGATCCCGATACCGGCGAAGCCTATGTCTCAACACTAAAACCCGTTGGCGAGCCAGTTACTTCCAAAACATTCGATGTTAATAAGAAAGTGGTTCACGAAATATCGCTGGAACCGGCTAATCAAGACGAAATTGATAATACAATCAAGGTCATGGGCGGCGAAGACTGGGAACTGTGGATCAAAGAATTGAATAACGCTGGAGTATTGGCGGATAACTGCATTACCACATCTTATACCTATATCGGCAAAGAACTGACCCAGCCGATATACGGACGGGCAACCATTGGTAAAGCAAAAGAAGATTTAGACCGAGCGTCCGCAGCGCTTAAACAAGACTATGCCAAGATTGGCTTAAAAGCCTATGTAACGTCGCTAAAAGCCGTTGTTACTCAAGCAAGTTCCGCTATTCCAGTGATGCCGCTGTACATTTCACTCATGTATCAAGTGATGAAAGACGAAGGCGTGCATGAAGGCGTTATCGAACAAATCTATGGGTTATTTGAGACGCTTTTATTGGCAGAAACTCCGGCTATGGATGAAGCCAATCGTTTACGAATGGACGGAGTTGAAACCAACGATGATATTCAAGGAAAAATCAAAGCGATTTGGCCAACCGTAACCACCGAAAACTTCGCAGAACTCGGAGATTATAAAGGCTATAATCAAGATTTTCTGAAACTGTTTGGATTCGAATTTGAAGGGGTTGACTATGATACTGATGTGGACCCGCTTGTCGAATGGTAGCGATTAAAAGCTAGTTAAGTACTAAGGGGCGGGTAATTCCCTCTCCTTTTCAAGTTTTACTGCAGCTCGGATATGGCACTTGGCCGCGTAAATATCCATCATATATCCCTTTAATTTTACTCCCATTCAGCTATAGTTAAGCTGAGCAAGCGGATAATGCACTCAGATTGGCGAATTTGCCTAAGTTCTTCTGATAAGGGTGGTTATTATGAGAGTATTAAAACATTTAGCATCGGTAGTATTGTTTACTATTGTTACTACCGCCGCATTTGCTGAAAAGACCGAAGAAGATTCTACTAAGTTTAGCGAAGCTGAATTGGAACAAATTTTGGCTCCGATCGCTCTTTATCCCGATACCGTTCTTTCGCATATTTTAATTGCCGCTACTTACCCTCTAGAAGTCATTCAGGCTGAACGTTGGACGTCCAAAAATACTGAGCTGAAAGGTTCCGACGCAGTGAAAGCTGTCAAAGACAAAAATTGGGATCTCAGTATTAAAGCGTTAGTTGCCTTCCCGCAAATACTTACACGAATGAGCGAAAACTTACAATGGACCCAAAAATTGGGTGATGCTTTTTTACAGAATGAAAAACAGCTATTAGCCAGTATTCAATCACTTCGTCGTCGAGCTAATGAAGCTGGAAATCTTGATAAAATGGAAAAAGTTGCAGTCACACATGACGACAATTCCATTATCATTGAGCCCAAGGAACCAGAAGTCGTTTATGTGCCATATTATGATACTCGCGTTGTTTATGGTCCGTGGAATTGGTCTCACTATCCGCCTGTTTACTGGAGCTACCCGCACAACGCCGGTTACTATGCCGGTCTTCAGCATGACCCGTTTTATTGGGGTCCAAGGGCTCATTTATCCTATGGCTTCTTTTTTAACTCATTTTTGTGGAATGAGCATCAAATAGTAAGAATTCCGTTTAATCACTACAGACCATCCCATTACTACAACCGGCATCAGATCGCTGGTCACCGCTATGCACAGCCTTGGGCCCATAATCCCACCCATCGAAGAGGAGTTTCTTATCGAAGTGTTAGTGTAAGTCACCGGTATCGCTCTCAAAATCCCAGTCATCGACCTAGTCGATCCGAAGTTCGTTCACATCGCAATACTCGAAATCATACCGTAGGCGCCAATAACGCTAACCACAATCAGCAAACTAGACGAAATAACAACAGCAGTCATCGAACTCAAATTGCGTCACCCGACAGGATTAGAGAAGAACTAAGAGATGGCAGAATTAGTGTTCAAGAACGAAACTCCAGACCTCAGCGCTCGAATCACGGATCGACTAATAATCGTGGGCAAAGTAACCACAACCAAAATCCAGCAGGTGCCGGAAACCGGAGCGAAACAGGACACACCACACCACCGGTGCAGGCTGGCAGTAGAAATAATCATTCTAACAATCAATCGACGCAGCATAGAGCTCCGCGGTCACAAAACCCTAACCATGGAACAAGTGGTAGCGAGCATAGAAGCAATTCGAATCGATCGAGCTCATCAAATCATTCCAATTCATCCAGTAGTCATTCGTCAGGCTCGAATCGTTCCAACCATTCGGGTGGCAGAAAAGGAAGGAAACATTAATCAGCATCGCTCGATTTGGGGTCTGACATGGGCTGTAAACTAAGTCCAGCATCAGCTTGTGACGGTCGACTTTTTTCTGTGGGAGCTTCTTCCAGTAAAACTGGCGCTGGTGCTTTATTCGTTTGCCCCCCTTTATTTTCATGAGGATCGGCCGATGATTCCTTCGCCATCTTGGTAGCTGCATTGGCCGACGAATTCGTGGAAGCTTGTTTACCTGAAAGTTTTATTTTAAGCGCTAAATTATTTTTTGAGTCAGCGTTTTTGAGAGCTTCTTCGTAAGAGATTTTCCCATCGATATAAAGCTGTAATAAAGCGGTATCAAAAGTTTTCATTCCCGATGTTTCAGACTTTAACATTACTTCTTTGATTTCGTCGATTGCGCCTTTTTTAATTAAGTCGCAAACTCTGGGCGATCCTAATAATATTTCAATTGCGGCGCACCGTTTGCCATCAACCGTCGGGATCAATCGTTGAGAGATAAAGGCTTGCAAGTTTAATGATAGATCGAGTAATAGTTGCTTATGCCTTTCCTCAGGAAAGAAATTAATCACTCGGTCTAATGCTTGATTGGCATTATTAGCATGCAAGGTTGAAATACACAGGTGACCAGTTTCGGCAAATGCCAACGCATGCTCCATGGTTTCTTGGTCTCGAATTTCTCCGATTAAAATAACATCTGGTGCCTGTCTTAAAGTATTTTTTAGCGCGTCCTCGTAACTATCGGTATCGACGCCAACTTCTCGTTGGTTAACAATCGATTTCTTATGCTGATGAACGAATTCAACGGGATCTTCAATGGTAATAATATGACCAGAAGAGTTAGAATTTCTGTAGTCAATTAATGCCGCTAGTGATGTCGATTTTCCGGAACCCGTTCCGCCAACAAACAAAATAAGCCCGCGTTTCTGCATCATTAATTTGGGTAAAATGTCCGGTAAATTAAGCGAACGCCAACTGGGAATATCCACCTTAATCGCACGAATAACCATTGAAACTTGATTTCGTTGCTTAAATATATTGACCCTAAAACGGCCAACCTTGGACTGAGAAATCGCAAGATTCATTTCCGGCTTTCGTTCAAAATCAGCCTTCTGCTCTTCATTCATTATTTGATTAGCGATTGCTTCAACTTCGCCGGGATGCATAATTTTACGGTCGATTGCCATTAACTTGCCGTGAAATTTAGCGCTAGGTGGTGCGCCAGTTGATAAAAACAAGTCGGAACCGTCTTTTTCTGCGAGGATCCTTAAATAGTCGTCAAATTCCATTGAGCTGCCTCTACCCTATTTGCTTCGATAGCATTAAGTATAGACAAATTTGAGTAAGCCGCTGGAGCCATTCAGCACTTTAAAGAGAGTACATACCCGTTGTCACTGAAGATGCAGGTTTCAGTGACAACGGGTATAAATAACTAAGTCATTGAATCTGCATAGAAATATAGAATAAAAATCACTACAACTAACATACCAACAAAACCGACTAACTTTGCAAAAGGATTCGATTGTTTTGCTTTATCGATTTGTTGTTGCATTTGCTCCGAGGCAATCATCGCTTTCGCTTGACGAATTCTCTCTTCCATCGCTTCATCATATTCGACCTGACTTGCCGGCGTTTTCTCCAACGGCTTTCGAACGGGTTGTTGTTTGTTTGAGGACGAAAATCCTTCTAACTGCGACTGCTTTGGTGTGCTGTTACCACTTGCGCTCGACGGTTGGCCAGATATATACGGAATAACCGCTGTTTCTGCGCCAATCTTTAACAATTTTTGCTGCCATTGTTCCGCTTGTTGTTTACTCAGTGATTTTTTTAGAGTCATTCGTTTGCCACTGAAAAGCAAATCAACGTTTTTTTCAGAAATGTTCAGTTTAGAAACGAAACTCGCTTTAACCTTTGCTTGATCAAAGCCAGCACCAATGGCGCCGGCATAAACAACATTATATTTTTGCTCTTCTGACATTAATCGGTTCCTTCTCAATTATATCACTGACAAGAAAGCAAATTACCACTCACGCAGCGGTCGGTCAAGCGGTGCCGAATAGCGTGTCGAGTAGTGCTCTCTAACTCTTCGAAATCTGTTCGGTGTTAGCTTTCAGTGACTTCTTGCAAAGCCGAGCGATCTTTTGTTCGAGTAACTAACCAACCGAAAATTGCGCCGGTGACAAACATCAATAATCCATAAACTAAAGCGGGGATCATCATGGTGCTATTGCCAATTAACGTTCCCGCAACGACTAACGCCAAGGTGCCATTTTGGATGCCAATTTCAAACCCAATCGTTATCGCTTGTTGCTTTGAAAGCCGTGCCCATTTAGCTATCAAAAAGCCCATAGTCAAAACTGAAAGATTAAGAGCCAAAGTACTGAGGCCGACATCGACAAAAAATTGAGCTAACTTGTCAGAATTCGTCCATCCAATTAGTCCGATAACAACAAACATAAAAATAACCGAAAACCACTTTAAATATTTTTCTATCGTGGAAGATATTTTTGGCCATGTTGCCAAAACTAACATGCCAAGAATAACCGGAATAACGGTAATGATTAAGAGTTGGCCAATGGTTTTAACAATGGGAAATTCGAATGATTGCCCCCCTCCAATAAAATAATCCATGCTTAGGGCTGCAACCAATGGAATGGTAAAAGGGGCAATCAATCCCACAATCGCGGTCAAAGTGATCGAAAGAGCCACATCTCCCTCGAATAAATAACTGAACATATTGGAGGTAGCGCCGCCGGGAGCAAGCGCCAAAATAATTAAACCAACCGCTAATTCAGACTGCAAATCGAATAATATCGCCAGCAAGAATGCGACCACTGGTAATAATAACATCTGGCCCGCTAAACCAATTGATACCGCTTTAGGGAATTTGAAAACAGCCTTAAAATCCGTCGCTCTCAGCGATAATCCCATACCAAACATGATGAAAAAGAGGGAAAGGGGCAGAATTATTTTGGTCAGCAAATCGATTTGCATAAGTAAGTCGTTGTCTATTAATTGTCAGTGTTCTTTTTATTATGCACTAGATTCAAGTCGAAAATCTAGCTTGGAGAATAATACACAATAGTGTGAGGCTATATACCAACAAACTAAGAAAACATTATTTCAACCTGCGGCTCTCGCTACTTAATTCAAAAAAGGACTCGTTACTATCCCAGCAATTGTTTTCTGAACGAATATAGGTTTAAATAGCGCCCTTATTCTGAAGGCTTTAAACAGTCTTCCACAATCTAATTGAAAACGACTAACTGTTAAATAAGGTCAATCATGTCAAATAATTCGATACCATTACCCAAATCTGTACAAAATAAAGAGAATTCAAGCGGTAATCGGTTGATAGAAGTTCTTGCCTCAGATTGGTCGAGCTATCTTCAATTGCTGCAAGATATGCCAACGCAATATCGGTTATCGGGCTGTCTGACTCTGCTTAATACCGTTGATCAAGTCCTTAATCAGAAAAACACATTGCTCGACTCAAGCAATGCAGAACGTTGTTTAATCGGCGGAATTGAAGATAAGCAAACAAAAAACATCTATCCTTTTAATACTCAACTGCTCGGAGAAATAAATGGTTTTGCTTCCTTCAAAAAATTGATCAAAAGCGATTCGCTAGGCTTATCCAAGTTAATGAATATTATCCCGAAAACGGGCCCGATTGATGGATGGCATTACAGCCAGTTTGTTGATGGATATCGTCAATGGTTTGCGGATAACGGATTTAAACAGACCACCTTTTATCCGGCAACTCGATTGCTAGCAATGAAACGTCCCGATCAATTTATTGCATTGAATGAAAATACCAGTTCACGAATTTGCGAATATATGTCCATTAAGAGCTTGAAAAAACAGGACTTTCAACGCTATTGGGACGAGATTATATTGCCTATTCAAAAGACAAATTGGTTCAAAGCCATGCTACCGATGGATGGGTCACAATTGCCGTTTTATCGAGCCAGAGTAGCATTACTAGAAAGGTTTGTTATTGAAACAATTCACGAAGAGCAAAACTTGCAAGAAAATTCACCCGAGCTACAATTGTCAATTGAACAACCACAATCCAGTCTTGAGCACAATGTAGAAAAAAAACGACCATCTAAAACCTTTGCCAAGCAACCTAAAAAAATGACCATTACTCAAAGAAAAACTGCGAAGGTCAACCAAAACGCAGCGACCAAACTAATGTCTCAGTATTATTTTGCCAACAAAGGCACTTTTGCTAAAGTAGATATCAAAAAACACCGAGAATCGATTATCAAACAATTAATTGACGGTGATTCGGTCGAAAAAATATTCGATGCTCTGTTGTAGCAATCTCATTTGAATCATTCTCCTCTAAATAGCCCCTCGGCGGTTTAATAAAGTTCTATACCTGTCTTATCATTTATCTGCCCACCTTCTTTCCCCATTTGGCTAACTATCGGTTTACTACATTTTTCCAGTTTATGACATTTGTCATCTTGAATTGATGACATTCCGCAATATCGTCACTTAACCAATTAGCTCATAATTTCTGCAAGCTCAAACAACTGGTTTACCCGTTAGAGCATATTAATCTAAATTATTCATTGAAATATTAGGAGTCATCATGCAGACAATGACAAAACCGATCATCGCCTCGATTAAGCGGGTTAGTAAAAAATTCGATGACCAATACGCTTTAAGAGAGATTTCCCTAGAAATACATGAGGGAGAAGTACTATCCATTTTGGGGCCCAACGGTGCGGGAAAAACCACCCTCATTAATCTAATGCTTGGTCGACTAGCATTAACCGAAGGATATATAGAACTATTAAATTTTAAACCGGGTGATATTAAATTAAAACGGCAATGTGGAGCGATGCTGCAAGTATCAAGTTTGCCAGATATGTCGACGGTTAAAGAACATATACTTTTGTTTCAAAGCTATTACGCCTCACCAATGGATTATCACCAGCTAATTAATTTGGCGGGACTCAAAGAAATCGAAAACTCTTACAGTAAAAATTTGTCCGGCGGCCAAAAACAACGATTACTTTTCGCACTTTCAATTTGTGGTAATCCAAAAATATTATTTTTAGATGAACCGAGTGTCGGAATGGATATCACAGCTCGAAAATCTTTATGGCAGGCGATTAACGACCTTAAACGTCAGGGAACCAGCGTTATTCTGACCACTCATTATCTCGAAGAAGCGGACCAGCTGTCTGACCGTATTATTATGCTCAACAAAGGCCAAGTGATACAACAAGGTACGCCGAATGAAATTAAATCGCAGATTGATAGAAAAACCATCCGGTTTAGCAGTTCCGTAGCAATAGAAAGTTTTGCCAACCTTTTAAACCACAGCACGATTTCCGTGCGTGGCAATTTTTTCGAAATTCAAACGAAAAACCCCGCGTTAACCATGAAGAAAATACTCTCGAATACCGATGACATTCGCGACCTTTCCATCAATGGCGCAGGTCTTGAAGACGCTTTTCTTTTATTAAATCAACAAAATGATAGTCGACAGGAGCGTAACCAATGAATCAAATATTAGCGACACCGAACCTATGGCGAATTTATTTATTGGAATCGAAAACCGAAACACTTCGACTTATTCGAACGCCAGGATTTAGCGTTCCAACCATTCTTTTTCCGGTAATGTTCTATTCCTTTTTTGGCATTCTATTTAATATGAATGCCGCTAACATGCCAACCTACCTAATGGTCACCTACGGCGTTTTTGGCGTCATTGGTCCAGCACTTTTTTCGTTTGGTGTCGGTATTGCCGTGGAGCGAGGGCAAGGATGGTTTGATATTAAAGAAGTTTCACCGATGCCCGCTTCGGCATACGTTTTTGCGAGAGTAGCTCTGACCTTGTCTTTTTCGTTACTCATTATCCTATTGCTATTTTTTATGGGAGCAGTATTCGCAGAGGTAAGATTATTTCATTCACAATGGCTTTTGATTGCGTTAATACTCATGCTTGGTTCGTTGCCGTTTTGTGCCATAGGAATGACACTCGGTCTCTATCTAAAATCAACTAGCGCGCCGGCAACCGTTAATCTGATTTATTTGCCTATGGGATTTTTATCAGGCCTCTGGTTTCCAATCAACTTTTTGCCCGATTTTATGCAATCCTTTGCCAACCTATTGCCCGCCTATCATTTGGCCCAGCTTGCTTTAAAAGTTGTCGATATGGATAATGGCGCAAACCTATGGCTTCATCTCGCTGTATTGCTTGCTTACACCTTTCTGTTTCTACTACTAGCTGTTAAAGCCTATTACAAGAAAGATAAACAATAATGAAGCAGAAAATAGCGACAAGCCTGTTATTTATATCGGTGTTTTTCTACTGCTTACCTCAACCGGCTCTCTCTAAAAAAGAAGATACGAAGCAGCGGTCATCAACCCATTTGAAACATTCGAATAGCTTAAGCAGCAATCAGTTTATACCAACAACGGATCGATTCGCAGGTGGTAAGTCGGTGGTTACACTCTCCCATCACAGTCGTGATGAAGGCGAACAGCGATACTTGCGTGTGGTAGGAGAAATAAAAGCCGGTTATTCCTATCCTTGGTCAGGTATCGCTTATTTACCTTCTGGAAATTATCAAAAAGGTGTCAACTTAAGCCAAGCCCATTCACTTGAATTCGATGCAAAAACCAGCCAGAATACTACAACTTTATCTGTGCTATTATTCGAACAAGATAACTTTATACCTTTTGAAAGGACCGTAAAATTAACCGTTCAATGGGCTCGCCATCGCATCAAGCTTAGCGACTTTACTAATATCGACCGGTCCAAGATTTCGAATATCTCTCTAGTTATTACCGAAACGAAAGGAAATTTCGAATTTATGATAAATAATATAACTTTAATTAATACAAAGATTATCGACAATCAATGAAGTCTTTATTTTCAAAAATCGACCACTTTTTATTACCCAAGCAAAGCAACATGCGCTTTGCGCCTTACATTTGGTTAGTCTATTTATTTATTTTTTTTACCAATTTGTTTTTTTATCATCCCGTCGAACATAGCTATTTCTACGCGGCCATTGGTACTTCGTTATTCTTAGTGGCTTATTTTAACGGCTACTGGGCCTCGTCCGATAAAATTATTTACAATATTGTCGCCATATTAATCATTGGAAGTTTTATGGCAATTCTCAGCCCCGGAGCCAGTGTGTTTTTCATTTTTGCCGGCGCGTTTTGTTGCCGGTTGGGCAAATCAAGGAAAGCACTTTATGGCTTAATTCTCATTGCCGCTTGGATAGGATTATTATCTTGGTATTTTGATTATTCGTCCTATTTTTATATTCCCGCAGTCGGGTTCACTTTTATGATCGGTGGACTCAATATTTACCAACATGATATAGACCTTAAGCGCAAAGAATTGAATTTATCTCAACAAGAGGTTCGTCACTTAGCAAGAACCTCAGAAAGAGAACGGATTGCAAGGGATCTTCATGATCTAATTGGTCACACTTTTTCAGTCATTACATTAAAAGCCGAACTCGCCGGAAAACTTATAGATAGAGACAACGAGCAAGCGAAAAAAGAAATATTAGAACTCGAAACAATTTCTCGGGACGCTTTGAAACAAGTTCGGGAAGTTGTGACGGGTTATAGAACCAGTGATTTAAGTACTGAGCTCGCACATGCGAAATATATTTTGCAAAGCAATGATATCGATTTTGAGTATTCTTTTGAGGCCATCGAGCTTAGCGAAAAAATTAATAAAGAACTGGCAATCATTCTCAAAGAGCTTGTCACCAATATATTAAAACATGCGCAGGCTAGCCGAGTAACGGTATCGATTCAAGAACAAAAAAACTGCGTTGTCATGAAAGTGAACGATAATGGCGTCGGTTTTATTATTAAAGAAAACAAAGGATTTGGTATAAAAGGCATTAAAGAACGGGTGGATACGTTGCAAGGACGATTGGTTATCGATTCACAAAATGAAACCAAAACACAAATAGAAATTCCTTTGGAGAGCATATACGGGTATAAACCATGATTAATTTACTAATCGCCGAAGACCAAGCAATGTTATTGACCGCTCTGGCGTCTATTTTAGACTTGGAAGAAGACATTCAAGTCCTCCACCGATCGGCCGACGGGCAGGACGCTCTCAAATTTATTCTGAGCGAGCAAGGGCATTCAATTGATATTGTCTTAACCGATATCGAAATGCCAAAACTGACCGGACTCGAACTCGCTCAAAAGATCCAACAAGAAAAGCCAAAGATTAAAACCATCATTCTTACAACATTCTCCAGAGCAGGATATCTACGACGGGCAATGGATGCATCGGTAAAGGGCTATCTGCTGAAAGACTCACCTTCTAGCGAACTTCTAATCGCAATAAGAAAGATTGCCAAAGGCGGCCGGGTTATAGCTCCGGAGTTAATGCAGGACGCTTGGATAGAAAACGACCCGCTGACCGACAATGAAAGAAAAGCACTTCGGTTAGCGAAAGACGGTGCCACCAGCGAGCAGATCGCCGAACAACTTCACCTTTCTTCAGGCACTGTACGAAACTACTTATCCTCAGCATCGAGCAAGTTAAATGCGAAAAATCGAATAGAGGCAGCTCGAATTGCCCATCAAAATGGCTGGTTATAGATATTCTACCTACTTTCGCTAAACGCTCCTCACTGCTCAAGACCACTTAAAACGTCAAATCACCACTTATACTAAAAGCCACTCTTTGTTATTATTTCCAAGTATTCTTAACACTCAGACATTTGAGTACATGGAGACAACACAATGAAACGACATCAATCATTTATAGGCATCTTACTAGCGCTTTTACTGGGGCTACTATCGACCATGCTGTCGGCCTCTGAATTAAAAGCTAACAGCAATCTGGTCGGTAACTGGAAAGGCGAATTAAAAGTATCGGGTGTCACCTTGCCGGTCATCATTCATCTTTCAGAAGAAGATGGCCAACAAAAAGGCAGTTTGGATACACCTTCTCAAGGCGGGTTCGATATTCCTATGAGCAAACTGGCATTTGATTCCGAAAAACTACTTTTCGAAATCGCTGATTTGTCGATTCATTATGAAGGTAAATACGACGCCGAGAAGCAACAGATCAGTGGTAACTTTATCCAAGGCGGCGTTCTTAAGCTAAGTTTTAGCCGAATTATCAATAGTCAATCGAATGATAGCAACGACATAGTTGGTACCTGGAACGGCGTGATACCAATTCCTAATAATCCGCTAACCTTTGTTATTCATGTTAAACAAAATGGCGAACAATTAAGCGCCACTGCCGATAGTCCAGACCAAGAAGTCTACGGTATGGAAATAGACGGTATTTCTTTCCAAAACGGCATTTTGGAATTTAATAATTCCCGATTACAAATGAGTTATCGCGGTAATCTAAACGCCGATAAGAAAACGATTAGTGGGATTTTTAGCCAATCGGGTAACAGCTTGGGCTTAGAACTAAGCAAGGGCGCCAGTAAAAAAAAAGTATCGCTAAGGCCACAAACCCCTAAAGCACCGTTTGACTACCAAATAGAAGACCTATTGGTTGAAAACAAGTCTGCTAATATCTCACTCGCTGGTACGCTGACTAAACCAAAAAGCGGAAAGATTAAGGCAGTCGCGGTACTAATAAGTGGCTCGGGACCACAGGATCGCAACGAAACCATCATGCGCCACAAGCCCTTCTGGGTGATTGCCGATTATCTAACTCGGCAAGGGTTTGCTGTTTTCCGGATGGACGATCGCGGCACCGCTCAATCGACCGGCGACTTTAGCAGCGCAACGTCAGAAGATTTTGTCACTGATATTGACGCGGCAGTTTCCTATTTGAAAACCAGAAAGGATTTACCGGCTGATAAAATTGGACTAATTGGACACAGTGAAGGCGGAATGATCGCGCCAATGTTAGCCAGCAAACGCAATGATATTGCCTTTGTTATTATGCTGGCTGGTCCGGGAATTAAGAATTCTCTACTTTACGCAGAACAACAATTTCTTATTGGCAAAGACCAAGGTGCTGATACGGCGAAACTAGCGGCAAAAAGAAAGAACGACGAAAACCTTTATGAACTAATCGCCAAAAGTGACCGCACTAAGATATTGAGTCAAAAAATAAATGGGCTTGTAGAAAAATCAATCACTATCGTAAGCGGTCACTCCTCTACGGCGACACAAAAACAGCTGGATTTAACCTTGGAAACATTAAACTCCAGCTGGTTTCGATTCTTTCTCTCTTACGATCCGGCTGATTATTTGGCAAAAGTTAACGCGCCTATTTTAGCCATTAATGGCTCCAACGATTTGCAAGTCGCAAGCCAGTCGAATTTAGCCGGTATCGAACAAATTCTTAAGTCATCGAAACATGATGATTTTAGGACACAAGAATTAGCTAACCTTAATCACTTATTTCAAACATCAATAACCGGTTCAATATCGGAATACAGCCAACTCACGGAAACCTTTTCTCCAGAGGCATTAACGGTTATTAATCAATGGCTACAAGATCGATTTTAATCTAAACTGGCCGAGATACAGCAGCCAATAACGAGCAACTCAGTCAGATTGTACGGAAAATATGAAAATAATAAAAACGCCTAAAGCTGATCGCTATTTTTGGACCATACATTTTTCGATATGGGGTGCTCTGGCGTCGATAAATTTTATTAACCGACAAGTCGCCGAAATGGAAACCTTAGAACACGGTCTTTATTCAGCCCTCGATATCATCCTAGTGAATACTCTCGTTTGCTTATTTTTTCGACGTTTGATCCACCAATTTAATTGGACCAACGCACGAAATATTTCTACTTGGTTATTGATTATTGGCAGTAGTTTTACCTTAGGAATTATTTCAGCAATTTTTATCGTCTTAGGCCTCGGAGTTTATCTGCTGGCCTATGGATATACTAGTACTTTTATGTTTTTTTGGAACGATGCACTGGGCAACTGGTTAATCATGAGTATTATGATTTTTCTCTGGGCGGTGGTTTATATTCTGGCGAATTATTTGAATCAATTAAAAATTTTCGAATTAAACGAAAGCGAAATGGCACTACGTTTAAAACAGGCGCAACTTAATAATTTAGTCGGTCAACTTAATCCCCACTTTCTGTTTAATGGTTTAAATAACATTCGAGCGTTAATGTTGGAAGACGTTAATCGCTCTCGTGAAATGCTAACCGCACTATCAGAACTACTTCGTTATTCTCTACAAAGTAATAACAAAGTTAAACAACCGATTATCGACGAAGTGGAAATTGTTAGAAGTTATATCGAACTTGCGAAGATTCAGTATGAACAACGACTAGTTTACAGCGAAAATATTGACGAAAGTTTACTCGAACAGCCAATTCCGCCTTTGCTCATCCAGCTATTAATTGAAAATGCCATTCGGCATGGGATTGACCGCTCGATTGATGGCGGCAAACTGAGTCTTTCGATTAAACGACTTGAGGATCAGATACAAATTCAAGTTTGTAATCCGGGTTCACTTGCATCGCCGGAACCGGCTCCCAATAAAAGTACTGGTCTTGGTCTAAAGAACATTAAAAGACGACTGGCATTGTTATATGACGGAAAAGCTTCTTTGCAAATACAAGAAAAGTCTCAAATCGTTTGCGCAACTATTTTACTGCCCTATAGCGATAGTTTTGAGAACACCGAGTCAGCAATGGTAAAGCCTACTTCAGAAAGGTCGGAGACTTCAAAATGAAAGCCATTATTGTTGAAGACTCACGCTTAGCGAGAAATGAAATTGTTCAGATGCTCAAGAAACATCCCGAGATTGAAATCATAGGGCAAGCTGAAAATATTAATGTCGCAAAACAGAAAATTGAAGCGCTAAATCCTGATTTTATTTTTCTCGACATTAATATGCCAGGCGGGGACGGTTTCGAATTATTAGAGAACTTACAATTCTGCCCACAAGTTATATTCACCACCGCCTACGACGAGTACGCCATCAAAGCATTCGAATACAATGCACTCGATTACTTATTAAAACCGATTAACCCAAAACGCCTGCAACAAGCACTGGACAAAATGCAGTTAAAACTGCTCGATAGTTCTGAAAAAGCAGCCGATACGGAAAAGCCACTAGGACAAAAACTCTTTGTAAAAGATGGCGAACGCTGCTGGTTAATAAAAATAGCCGATATTCGTTATTTTGAGAGTTGCGGCAACTATGCTCGGATTTACTTTAATAAAAACAAACCGATGATCTATAAGTCACTTAATAAGATTGAAGATCGGATCGATCCAGAACTATTTGTTCGCACTAGCCGACAATACATTGTCAATATTAACTATGTCGCAGAAATTGAATCTAATGGTAATACCGGTTTGATATTAATCATGCAAGATGGACGTTCAATTGAAGTTTCTCGGCGTTACACAACTAAATTTAAACAGTTATTGAGTTTGTAAACGACACAGCCATTGTCAGAGGGTAAAAACGAAAATCATCCTTATAGTTTTCGTTTTCCCTGCATCCCGCCACAGTGCAATAATAGTATTTTCGAACCTCTTTTAAAATAACCTTTGCCAATAAGGTCCATTGTGGCATAGAAGGATTTCCCACTATAAATTGGTTCGAGTGGTATTTTGTACTGCTGTGAAAAGTTGTCCATAAATAACTCTAACTCGTTATTTATTTTCGCAAAACCTCCAAACTGATAGCCATCGACAATTGACCAATTGCCTACCTTGGTGAGTTTTGTTAGGTCGTTCATTTGTTGTCGGCTATTATTCAAAACGGCGACCCCGATAACTTTTGCCTTTTTTGGGGAAGTTATTGCGCCTTCGGCTAATCCGGCGACGCTGGTACCGGTTGCGCTTGCAATAACAATATAATCATAATGTCGTTCGACCTCCATTAAGATTTCTTGTAACCCCACAATCGATTCGCGCTGCATACCGCCTTCTGTAACCCAAAAAATATCATCCGGCAACTCAGGAGAATGTTGACGCAATTCTTTGAACTGTTCGCGATCGGCAAAATGAATTTTGCCACCCCATTTTTTGCAATCGATTAAAGTCGGCGTGAGAGGCTGCTCTTTGTAACCTCTGATGAAGACTTCGAATTGCCATCCAAGCAGATAACAGACGTAACCAAAGGAGTGAATAAAATTGGAATAAGGGCCGCCCATGGTGGCTATTTTATTAAAACCTTGATCTTCTATCGATAACAGCAAATATTTTAGTTTTCGCCATTTATTTCCCGATATAATCGGGTGTAGTTGATCATCTCTTTTTACGTCGAGCCAAATATTATTAGCGATAGTCGATTCGGAGTTAACTCGCTGAAT